>Ga0180007_10000566_pt1 | contig 59598 bp, 48 predicted proteins | sample MM_PC_MetaG_FD_121122 | JGI IMG/M metagenome (GOLD analysis project Ga0180007, IMG submission 121122) | Groundwater microbial communities from the Aspo Hard Rock Laboratory (HRL) deep subsurface site, Sweden - MM_PC_MetaG | ecosystem: Environmental > Aquatic > Deep subsurface > Groundwater...
AAAAAGGGGCGCGGCTGTACCTGATGCCAGAGAACCCAGACTTCGATCCCATCGAGATCACCGGCGACACCGAGTTGGTGATCTGGGGTGTGGTGACCAGCGTGATCCATAAGACGGTTTAGCCCAGAGAACATTGGAACGGAGAACGCCATGCGCCAAGTCTATGCCCTGGTCGACTGCAACAATTTCTACGCCTCCTGCGAGCGGGTCTTCGATCCACGGCTGGAGAACAAGCCCGTCGTCGTGCTCTCGAACAACGACGGCTGCGTGATCGCACGATCGAACGAGGCCAAGGCCCTGGGCGTGCCGATGGGAGCGCCGTTCCACGAGTTCAAGCGACTCGCCGACCACGACAAGATCGCTGTTTTCTCCTCCAACTACGCACTCTACGGAGACATGTCGGCGCGTGTGATGCAGGTGCTGACCCAGTTCACCCCCGCCATCGAGCTCTACTCCATCGACGAGGCTTTCCTGGATTTGAGCGGCTTCACCGGTCGCGACCTGACCGCTCTGGCCCGGGATCTGGCCCGAGCGGTCCGCAAGCAGACGGGCATTCCCGTGTCCGTGGGGCTCGGCTCCACGAAGGTGCTCGCCAAGGTGGCCAACCGGATCGCCAAGCGGAACCCCGAGACCGGCGGCGTGCTCGACCTCGACGCCCTCGGTCGCCATGGCGACGCCCATCTGGCCCAGATCGACGTCAAGGATGTGTGGGGAATCGGCCGACGCTGGTCCGAGCGTCTGCATCAGTTCGGTATTCACACAGCCCTGGATCTGCGGGCGGCCGACCCCCACCTCATTCGCCGACGCTTCAACGTCGTGGTCGAACGCATCGTCCACGAACTGCGCGGAACCTCGTGCCTGCCCCTGGAGCAGGCCCCGCCTCCCAAGAAACAGATCATGACCACGCGCTCGTTCGGTGAGCGCGTCACCGAGGCGGAAGTCATGCGCGAGGCGGTGAGCAGCTTTGCGGCCCGCACCGCCGTCAAGCTCCGGGACCAGCGGCTGCGCACTGGAGCGCTCATGGTCTTCATCCAGACCAGCCCCTTCAACCCGACCGAGCCTTCCTACCAGAACAGCGCCGTCAGGACCCTGCCGCACGCCAGCCGGGACACGGGTGAGATCATCCGGGCCGCCACGTCAGCCCTCCAGGAGATCTGGCGTCCCGGCTATCGGTACATGAAGGCCGGCGTCATGCTGCTCGATCTCTCGCCCGAAGACATCGTGCAGCAGGAACTCTTTTCCACGCCGGTCGTCCGGGATGCCGCTGTCTCCCTGGGGCCCAATCCCGGCCCCGGCCGCCAAAGTCTGCTCGACGTTCTCGACCGTCTGAACCAGCGCATGGGGCGCGGCACGCTCCAGTACGCGGCCGAGGGCGAGGGTGAGGGTCGAGCCTGGCGCATGCGCCAGGAGCACAAGTCACCCGCCTACACCACGCGCTGGAACGATCTTCCGGTGGCGCGGGCAGGCGAAGCATGAGACGAGCAGCAAGAACCCCGGCCGGACGACGTCGCAGCCTGCTGATGGTCCTCGGGGCCCTCCTCCTGGCTGGCGGCTGCGATTCCCCGGCCGACGTCCATCGCTTCTCCTTCGAAACCATGGGAACCGTCGCCAGCGGCACGGTCGAAGTCTGGGACAAGACGGTTCGCCGACTCCCCTCTGACGTCGTGGCCGCGTCGTTCGACTCGATCGACGTTCGCCTGAGCTCGTGGCGCGACGATTCGGAAGTGGGACGGATCAACCTGGCCCCCGCGGATTCCGTAATGAATGTCGGACTCTGGCTCGGGGAATGCCTCCGGTCAGCCGGAGCTTTGCACGCCGGCAGCGGGGGGGCCTTCGACATCACCGCCGGGCCCCTCATGCATCTCTGGGGCTTCACCAGTCAGCAGGGGCACCTGCCGAGCCCTGTCGAAATCGATGCCGCCCGCGCCCTGCTCGGTGGATACGAGTACGATGCCGCCAACCGCACTCTGGTCAAACGAAACCCCGGCGCGAAAATCGATCTCGGCGGCCTCGCCAAGGGGTTCGCCGTCGATTTGGCCATCCGAAACCTCATCGATCTCGGGATCAGCGCCGCGCTCATCGATCTCGGCGGCAACATCTACGCTCTCGGGATCCCCGAGGGACGGGATGCATGGGTCGTCGGCGTACGCGATCCGCGCGACCGGACCCGTCTGCTCGGCACCGTCAGCGTCGTCAACCGGGCGATCGCGTCGAGCGGAACCTATGAGCGTTTCGTGGAGATCGACGGCCGGCGCTACGGACATATCATGAACCCCGCCACGGGCCGCCCCGCCGAAGGCCTGCTGGGCACCACGGTGATCCATCGCAGCGCCACCCTCGGCGATGGCCTGTCCACGGCCCTGTTCGTGGTCGGCCCCGCAGAGGCGGAGCGCCTTCTGCGGGAGACCTACCGCGATGCCGAAGCCATCCTCGTTCTCCCTGCCGAAACCGCCACCGCCCGGACGCCCGTGCTGGTCACCCCCGGCCTGAGGGGAGCATTCATCCTGGCCGAAGATCGGCACATCGACACCGTTGTCACATTCATGGTCCGGTAGCGGGATCGTTTCTGGCCCCGGCGCCCATCCTGGACTACATTTCGCGATGCAAGCCACCGCGGGCGCGACATGCTCACGCCTACTTGACTGGTACCCCTGCCGCGCACTAGGGTCGGTATGTGGTGGGTTCCAACAGGCCCGATTGTCATGACGACTGATGTGATCAGGCAAGACGATGTCGTGATCCGCTTCGCCGGAGATTCCGGGGATGGCATGCAAATCACGGGCAACCAATTCACCGACACCACTGCGAAAGTTGGAAACGATCTCGCGACGTTCCCCGACTTTCCTTCCGAGATTCGGGCTCCCGCCGGGACACGGGCTGGAGTTTCCGGCTTCCAGATCCACTTCAGCTCCTCCGAGATCTTCACGCCCGGCGATGGCCCCGACGTCCTGGTGGCCATGAATCCTGCAGCCCTTGCGGTGAATATCGCTGATCTGCGCCCCGGCGGCATCGTGATCGTCAACACGGGCAGCTTCACCGACAAGGATCTGGCGAAGGCCAAGGTCGACGTGAATCCGCTCGAAGACGGTAGCCTCAAAGCCTTCCGAGTGATCAAGATCGACATCAACGCACGCGTGATTCAGGCGCTTGAGGATTCGACCCTGACCAAGAAAGACGTTCTTCGCTGCAAGAACTTCTATACCCTGGGTCTCATGTATTGGCTGTTCAGCCGCCCCATGGAGCCGACCCTCGAGTGGCTCGCGGCCAAGTTCGAGAACAAGCCGGAGCTGATCGATGCGAACCAGAAGGCACTCAAGGCCGGCTACAACGCAGGTGAGATCCACGAGTACTTCCAGGGCCGTTTCGAGGTTGCACCCCAGCAACACACTCCCAAGGGTACCTACCGGAACATCATGGGCAACGAGGGCCTGTCGATCGGCTTGGCCGTCGGCGCCCACCTGGCCGGTCTCGAGGCCCTGCTCGGCTCGTATCCCATCACACCGGCAACCGACATTCTCCAGTACCTGGCGAAGATGAAGAACCACGGCGTCATCACGATGCAGATGGAGGATGAAATCGCGGGCATCTGCAGCGCGATCGGAGGCGCCTATGCCGGTAAACTGGCGATCACCACCACGTCCGGTCCCGGCATGGCCCTCAAAAGCGAAGCTCTGGGCCTGGCCGTCATGGTTGAATTGCCCCTGGTCGTGGTCAACGTCCAGAGGGCCGGTCCTTCGACGGGCATGCCGACCAAGGTGGAGCAGTCGGACCTCTTCCAGAGCGTCTACGGCCGGAACAGCGAGGCACCGATTCCCGTGATCGCCTGCTCGTCGCCAGCCGACACGTTCGCCTGTGCGGTGGAAGCCTGCCGCATCGCCGTCGAGTACATGACGCCGGTGATCCTGCTCAGCGACAACTACATCGCCAATGGCTCCGAGCCGTGGAAGCTGCCGACCATGGACGAGCTCAAACCGTTCCCGGTCAAGCGTCCATCCGCCGGGGCCGAACCGTTCATGCCGTACTCCCGCGATGAGAAGCTGGCCCGCCCCTGGGCCATTCCCGGTCAGCCCGGCCTCGAGCACCGCATCGGCGGTCTCGAAAAGGAGGATCTGACCGGCTACGCCAGCCACGACGCCGACAACCATCAGAAGATGAGCGAATACCGCCGTGACAAGGTCCTGGGCGTGCGGGACTCGATCCCGACTCCCCAACCTCACGGTGCCGACCACGGTCTGCTGATGGTCGGCTGGGGCTCCACTTTCGGCGCCATCCGCAGTGCCGTCGAGGCCCTGCGCAAGGACGATGTCCAGGTTGCTCATCTGCATCTGCGGCACATTTGGCCCTTCCCCAAGGGCCTGGATGAGATCTTCGCCCGGTACGACCAGATTCTCGTGCCGGAACTCAACCTCGGCCAGTTGTCCAAGATCCTTCAAAGCGAGTATCCCGATCATCGCTTCAAGGAGTACGACAAGATGAAGGGCAAGCCCTTCACGGCCTTCGAACTTCGTGAGAAGATCACCACCATGATGGAGGTGGCGTCATGAGCACGACCGAATTGACACCCAAGGATCTCAAATCCAACCAGGAAGTGCGCTGGTGCCCCGGCTGCGGCGACTATTCCATCCTGAATTCCGTGCAGGCCGTCATGGCCGACATCGGTGTGGCCAAGGAGAACATGGTGATCATTTCGGGAATCGGCTGCTCCAGCCGATTCCCGTATTACATGGACACCTACGGGTTCCACGGCATCCATGGACGAGCCCTGGCGATCGCCACCGGCACCAAGACGGCCAACCGTGATCTCTCGGTCTGGGTGGTGACCGGCGACGGAGACTGCATGTCCATCGGCGGAAACCACTTCATCCACACCTTGCGCCGCAACGTCGACCTGAAGATCCTCATGTTCAACAACCGGATCTACGGATTGACCAAGGGGCAGTACTCCCCGACGACTCCGATGGGGCAGATCACCAAGACCTCGCCCTACGGCGCCGTGGACGCTCCCTTCAACCCGTTGAATCTGGCCCTCGGCTCCGGCGCGACCTTCGTGGCCCGCACCATGGACACTCAGCCGAAGCACATGAAGAAGGTCCTCCAGCAGGCGGCTGACCACAAAGGTACGGCCTTCGTGGAAATCTGGCAGAACTGCGTGATCTTCAACGACGGCGCCTTCAAGGACATGACCACCAAGGAAGTCCGCGACGATCGCACGATCGACCTGGTTCCCGGCGAGCCGCTGATCTTCGGAACCGGCGGCAGCAAGGGCCTGAAAGTCGATTACCTCGACGCCAAGGTGGTGGGTCCGGACGAAGCCACGGTCTGGAAATGCGATACCGACTCTCCGGTGCCCGCATTCCTCATGTCCCAGTTGGACGACGAGCCCGATCTGCCGACAGCGGTCGGCATCTTCCGCTGCGTCGATCGTCCGGTCTACGATGAGCAGGTCAGCGACCAGATTGCCGCGATCACCGCGAAGAAAGGCCCCGGCACGCTCAAGGACCTGATCTACACCAAGGATGCCTGGACGGTCGATTAGACTTCGTTCCAGGAGTCCATCGAGTAGGCGCCGTCTCGACTGAGACGGCGCCTTTTTTCGCTTCCAGGACAGAACTCCGAAGCCCTTTCCTTGACAGGTGGAACCGGTCCCCCCTAGGCTCACGCACTTCCGATTTCACCCGACAAGGAGACGAGCATGTCCCAGCCCCGTGGACAATGGAGCAGTCATCTCGGATTCATTCTGGCGGCAGCGGGCAGCGCGGTCGGCCTCGGGAACCTCTGGAAGTTCCCCTATATCGCCTACGAGAACCACGGCGGGGCCTTCGTTCTGGTCTACATCGCGGCCATCGCCTTGGTAGGGCTGCCGATCATGGCAGCCGAGATCATCCTCGGACGCCGCAGTCAGCAGAGTCCCGTCGGCGCCTTCCGGGTGCTCAGCGAAGGCCGGGCTGGCGGGTTCCTGTGGAAGGGGACGGGCCTGCTCGGCGTGCTCGCCGGTTTCGTCATCCTGTCCTACTACTGCGTGATCGCGGGTTGGACCGTCAAGTACATCCTGATGGCGATCAACGGCCAACTGGGCGCCATGGTCGGCGATGGCTCCTTCAACGAGTTCTTCGGCAGCTTCCTCGCCGACGGGCCGGCGCAGACGTTGTGGTACTCGATTTTCATGGGCCTGACCATCGGCGTCGTCTTTTTCGGCGTCAGAGGCGGGATCGAACGCGTCGCCAAGATCATGGTTCCGATCCTGTTCGCGATCCTCATCGGCCTGGCGATCTACGCCACAACCACCGACGGCTTCGGTCAAGCCATGACGTTCCTGTTTCGGCCCAACTTCTCCGAATTGGACACCGGAGCCATCCTCGAGGCCCTCGGCCACAGCTTTTTCACGCTGAGCCTGGGCATGGGCGCGATGCTGACCTACGGCAGCTACATGCGACGTCAGGATTCGATCCCGAAGGCGGCCATCACGATCTGTCTGCTGGATACCCTGATCGCCATTTTGGCCTGCATCATCATGTTCTCGATCATCTTCACCGAGAACATGGAGGTGCAGAAAAGCTCGACGATCCTGTTCACGACCCTCCCACAGATCTTCTTCAAGTTGCCCGGCGGTTCGTTGATCAGCGGCTTCTTCTATCTGCTGGTGGGCATGGCGGCCCTGACCAGCACGATCAGTCTGCTGGAGGTCGTCACCAGTTTCGCCATCGACGAGCTGAAGATCGGTCGCCGTCCAGCGGTGTTGATGACCGGAGGCGGCATCTACGTCTTCGGGTTGTTGAACGCCTGGAGCCTCGGCGCCAACGAGACCCTCACCAGCGTCAACATCATCGGCCGGGAGTCCACCGCAGGCGTTCTGGGCACACTCGACTATCTGGCCAGCAACTGGTTCCTGCCGGTGGGTGGGTTTCTCATCGCCATCTTCACCGGGTGGGTCCTGGCCAGCCGGACCGCCCGCCAGGAGATGGAGGAAGGCCATGGTCCGCTGCCGTGGTATGCGGGATGGAGGGCGCTGATTCGATTCGTGGCTCCCTTGGTCGTCGGTGCCATCATCGTCAGCGTGATCCTCGGCGCCGAGTATCAGTAGAGAGCCTGGGCCGAGAATCGATCAGTTGACCAGGACCGGACGATAGTATTGCGCGATCACCAGGAAGGTGATACTCAACCCCATCATGAAGCCCAGCAGAACCACGAGCCAGATCCACGGTCGATCCCTGAACCATTTCTTGAGCATCACGGCCCCCGGAATATCAGCTGGATGGTGATCGCCGATCCGCCCAGCGAGTCGGTGATCGACATGTCCATCGCGAATGGTTCGGTGTACCGGCTCCGGTCGAGATAGAAGAAGACCGGTGAATGGCCGTCTTCCAGGCTCTCAAGATGGAGATCGGGCAGGGGCAGGATCATGTCCAGTCCCTCGATCCGGGACTCCAGCCGGATGTGATAGGTGGAGGCGCGATCGCTCTTGTTCTGAACGCGAAGAGTATAGAGGTTGCGGATCCGCCCTTCCTCGAACGAGAACGGCAGGCCGCTGGACCGCAGGGCGCTCACCTGGAAATTGGCGCGGCTGCCGATCGTCATACCGGCAACGGCCAATCCGGCTAGTCCCAGCAGGCCGTAGATGAAGACTCTCGGGCGCAGAATCGATCGTTTTTCATGTCCCCGGAAACTCCGTTGTGAATCGTAGCGCACCAGCCCGCGAGGCTTGTCGACCCTGACCATGATCTCATCGCAGGCGTCGATGCAGTTGGTGCAACCGATGCACTCGAGCTGGAGCCCATCGCGAATGTCGATTCCCGTCGGACACACTTCCACACAACGATAGCAGTCAATGCAATCTCCGCCTTCGCCTGCTCCCTTGTGCCGCGGTTCACCGCGCAACTCGTCGTACCCGATGATGATCGTGTCCTCGTCGATCAACGACGACTGCAGGCGGCCGTAGGGACAGATCACGATGCACGTCTGCTCTCGGAACCAGGCGTAGTCGAAGTACATCAACAACGTGAAGAACATGGACCAGCCGAATGCCGAGGTGTGCTCCCTGGGACTCGACTGGACGATCTCCATCAACTCGCGGACGGGGATGAAGTAGGACAGGAAGACGTGGGCGATGACGTACGAGCCCACAAGCAGGAAGGCATGGTTCAGGATCTTGCGCCACAGCTTGTCGAAGGTGAGGGGGCCCTGGTCGCGACGAATGCGCGTGATGCGGGACCCTTCGATCCAGCGCTCGATCTTCCGGAAGACTCCCTCCATGAAGACCGTCTGCGGACAGGCGAACCCGCACCAGATCCTCCCCCACAGGGCGGTTACGACGAACAGGCCGAACCCGATTCCGGAGACCACGAAGAACATCAGGTAGAAATCCTGGTTCGTGAAGGCCAAGCCGAAGAGGTGGGCGTTTCGTCCTGGTAGATCGATATTGATGGCCGGTCGGCCGTGCAACTGGAGCCAGGGCAGGGCCACGTAGACGAGGATCAGGAGCATCCAGGTGAGATTCTTCAGGACCTGCCAGCGTCCCTGCACGTCGGCCGGGTGCAGAACATTCCGCGAACCGTCGGCGTTGATGCTGTAGACGGTGTCCAGGTCCGGCCGCCGCTTGCTGCGGGGGCCGGTCCGGTTTTCGCTCATACTATGGGATCGTCTCCTGGTACGGGTCGCCCTCGGGCGCCTTGCCGGCGACGTCGGTGTTGCGCAACGTCAGCACATAGGCTGTGATCGACTGAACACGGGTTGGGCCGAGCTGATTGCCCCAGGCGGCCATGCCCTTGCTCAGCACTCCGTTGGTGATGACCGCGTGGATGTCCAGCGGCGCACCACCGTGGATCCAGAAATTGTCGGTGAGGTTGGGACCGACCAGACCCTGCCCCTGGCCCAGATGACAGACGACGCAGTAGGTCTGGAATAGCTCACGTCCCTGCTCCACACGCGAGCCCACGGTGGCCATCATGTTCAAGGCATCATCGGTCAACTCCATCTCGGCCATGCGGGCGAGTTGGGCCTCGGTCGCCGCGATCATCTCCTTCTCGTACTTGGCCACCGGCAGGTCGAGCACCTCGAAGGTGTGGAAAACCAGCCAATAGCCGACCGCGAACACGATCGAGGCGTACAGGATGAAAAGCCACCAGTTGGGCAGCCGGTTGTCGTATTCCTGGATCCCGTCGTAGACGTGTTCCCTGATTTGATCCTGTTTGTCTGCGCTCATTTGCGAGTCCCTCTCTCGGTGGACGCGTCCTGCGCGTCGTCAGCCAGGGGCAGGGCCGCCACGTGATCGATCTCCCCTTTGTTCTTCAGGGCGAACACGACGTACACCACCATCAGCAGGAATAACCCACAGAAAACCACCAGTCCCACCATGGGCAATTCCGTCGAGGCCGCCGCGCGGTTGAACCATTCCCGAAACATCTATCGAACCTCCGCTTCGGCCTCGGCATCGAAGAAGCCCGTCGGCTGCGGTCCGCGGCCGAGTCGCTGCAGGTAGGCGATCAGGGCTGCCAGCTTGCTGTCCGGGGCGAGTTCGATGTCCTGCTCCACCAGGTCGGCCGCGATCAGACGCCCCTGGCTCATTCCGGATTCGGCCGACACGGCGATCTCATGATCGGTATACGGAACGCCGATCCTGCGCAGGGCCTCCATCTTGATCGCCGTGCCCTCGAGGTCGACGGACTGGATCTTCAGATGCGGGTACGTCGGCATGTTCGAGCCGGGTGATGTGGACCGCGGATCGATCATATGCAGGTAGTGCCAGAGGTTGGCGTAGCGACCGCCGACCCTGTGCAGGTCGGGACCCGTCCGCTTGGACCCCCACTGGAACGGCGTGTCGTAGATGAACTCGGCAGCCCTGGAGTAGTCGCCGTACCGGAGCGTCTCGTGCCGGAACGGGCGCACCATCTGGCTGTGGCAGTTGTAGCAGCCTTCGCTGATGTAGATGTCGCGGCCTTCGATTTCGAGGGGGGTGGAGGGCATCTGGATGAACACATACTCGCCGGTCTCGGTGTGGACCGAGTCGGCGTAGGCGGCCAGGTCCCCTTCTTTGCCCCTGTCCATCGTCAGCGGTATGATCTCGACCAGTCCGCCGACGAGGATGGCCAGCAGCGCCAGGACTGTGAAGCTCAAGGGATGACCTTCGACCATATCGTGCCAGCTTCTGCGTGTCTTCTCCACGCCGATCGACAGGGCGGCGGCCACCACGAGGACCACGAAGCCGGCGAGGGCAAAGGCCGATCCCAGCGTGCCTGTCGCCAGGAATATGCAGGTCAGAACGATCAACGCCGCGGAATAGATGACCGGCGCTCCGGTCATGATCTTGGAGAAGCTCAAACCCGACGGCTTGAGCGATGTCACTTCGACCGAGACGGTCGACTTTGTCCCCCTGGCGATGGTGGCGAACAGGACGATCGCACCCAGCACCGAACTCAGGAGATAGGCGAGGCCACCGGCCAGGCGCATATGGTAGAGGAACCGCGACGCGGCCAGGGCCTCGATGAAGTCGGGGTACTTGAGGAAGCCTTCGGCATCCAGGGCACGCAGGTACAGCCCCTGGCTCACGCCACTGATCCACATGGCGACTACGTAGAGCAGGATGCCCAGGGTTCCGATCCAGAAGTGAACCTCGGCTAGTCGTTTGCTCGCCAGTTCGGTGTTCCACAGTCGCGGCACCAGCCAATAGAGCATGCCGAAGGCCATGAATCCGTTCCAGCCCAGGGCCGCGCCGTGGACGTGGCCGATGATCCAGTCGGTGTAGTGTCCCAGGGCACTGACGCTCTTGATCGAGAGCAGCGGTCCCTCGAACGTGGACATGCCGTAGAAGGTGATCGCCACGATGAAGAACTTGATCACCGGATCCTCGCGCAGCTTGTCCCAGGCGCCTCGAAGGGTCAGCAGGCCGTTGAGCATGCCGCCCCAGGAGGGCGCCCACAGCATGATCGAGAAGATCATGCCCAGGGTCTGGGCCCAGTCCGGCAAGGCGGTGTAGAGCAGGTGGTGCGGTCCAGCCCAGATGTAGATGAAGATCAGGGACCAGAAGTGCACGATCGACAACCGGTAGGAGTAGATCGGCCGACCCGCCGCCTTGGGCAGGAAGTAGTACATGATGCCGAGGATCGGTGTGGTCAGGAAGAACGCCACCGCGTTGTGACCGTACCACCACTGCACCAGGGCATCCTGCACACCGGTGAAGATCGGATAGCTGTGGGTCAGACTGGTCGGCAGAACCAGGCTGTTGACGATGTACAGCACCGCGATGGTCACCACCGTGGAGATGTAGAACCAGATCGCCACGTAGAGATTGCGCTCGTTGCGTCGGGCGATGGTCCAGAAGAAGTTGACCGCGAAGACGACCCAGACCACTACGACCGCGAGATCGATGGGCCAGATGAGCTCCGCATACTCCTTGCCTTGGTTCAACCCGAGCGGCAAGGTCACCGCCGCCCCGACAATGATCAGCTGGTACAGCCAGAAGTGGAGCCAGCCGAGGGTGTCCGACGCCATGCGTGTCTTGAGCAGCCTCTGGGTTGAATAATAGACTCCCGCAAAGATCATGTTGCCGACAAAGGCAAATATCGCCGCATTGGTATGCAAGGGGCGCAGGCGCCCGAAGCTGGTCCACTCCAGGCCGAGATTGGCCTGCCAAAAGGACAGCTGCGTCGCCACGATCACGCCGACCAGCATGCCGACGATTCCGAAGATGATCGTCGCCAGGCTGAAGGCGCGGACGATTTCGTCGTTGTACACGACTTTCTTGGTGACGGGTTCCATTGCTTGCATGGTCAAGCGGACCCTCCTCTGATGGTGTTGTCGAGAGCTTCGACGTTGGGAAGGGATAGGGTATCGTCGTCCTGGTCGGCCACATCGTCGTCGGCCAGGGGCAGCAGGGAGAGACGATCCCCGTGCTCGAAATCCCCACCTCGGATCCGTGTGACGAACAGCACGATGCCGGCGGCGACCAGCAGCAGGCTCACGAAGGCCGTGATCAAGATGACATCCATCCGGCCCTCCCCTGGGACAGCCGCCATGTCGTCAACGACACGAGGGTCAAGGAACTGATCGGCATCAGGATCGCCGCAACGACGGGCGTGACCAGACCGGCCAGACACAGTCCAACCGCGAGGGCGTTGTATCCGGCGGCGAACCAGAGATTGCCGCGCTGGACCCTGGCGAGGTGCCGCGCGGCCAGCAACGCTCGACGGACGGCGGCCACGCCGTCGCCGAGATAATAAAAGTCGGCCTTCTGGGGCAGAACCGCACGATCGACGGCCGGGGTCGCTGCACACCAAGCTGCATCGAAGCTCAGACTGTCGTTCAGTCCGTCGCCGACCATCAGGGTGTCGCGCTGGTCCAACTCGGCGACCAGGGATGCCTTGCTTTCCGGCGTCAGACCTCCATGGATCCGTTCGGCTGACAATCCCAGCCGTTCGGACGCTTCCAGGGCTCGAGCGGGAGCGTCGCCACTGAGCAGGAACACCTCATAGCCTTCGCCGTGCAACGCCTGGATTTCATCGACCGCGTCGCGCCTCAGCTCCTCAGCAAAGGACAGAGCACACACGATTTGTCCGTCAAGACTGAAAACGGCCAGACCACTTCCAACTTCCTTTGCCCCATCAACATCGAGGGCGTAGGCGGGGCGTCCCAGCCGCCAGACTCCTGCAGACGTCGTCAATTCCAGACCCTGACCGGCCATTTCGCGCACACCATCGAGCTCAAGATCCAGCCCTTTGGTCGGCAAGTCGCCGGCCCGGAGCGGCTTGAGCGAGAGGTGGGCGGCGAGACACCGGCTCACCGGATGACTGCTGCGTTCGGTCATGTTCCAGAGGACGTGCTGCTGCTCGGACGTGAGCCCCCAAAGGGTCTGTCTGGACGCCGCCGCCAATGACAGCTGTCCATGGGTCAGGGTGCCCGTCTTGTCGAACAGGACCTTGCGAACGTCCAGGGCCCGGTCGAGAAAGGAATCGTGGCGCAGCAGGATCCCGCGACGGCGCAGGGCCACATGAACCAGTTCCCTTCCGAGCGGAAGCGCCAAGCCGAGGGCGCACGGACAAGTCACCACGAGGATCGCGATCGTGACTTCGACGGCTTTGTGGATGTCCCGGCCTACCCAACTCGCGAATCCGAAGACGGACAACGCCAGGACCGTCGAGACATACACCGTACCGAGCCGATGCCACCAGCCGCGTTCCGCTTCGGCGTTGCGCGCTTCCCGGCCCCCGATGCGGAGCAGTTCGTGCAGACGCGAATCGGAGAAATGCTCGACAGCTGCCAGACGCAGACCCTCGTCGCCTGCGTTGAAGGCGCCGGCGGGGATCCGGTCTCCTGGCTGTCTGGTCTCGTGGCGGGACTCGCCGGTGATCCAATCCAGGGAAATCGTGCCCTGCCGCTGGAGCAACACGCACTGCACCGGGACCAGGTCTCCAGGTGCGGCCCACAGCTCGTTGCCGCTGCGGAGTTCGGACGCCGGAACCGATCTCAGACGACCGTCCTCCAGACGCCTGGCATAGAGGTCGGCGATGCCGCCTGAAGCCAGCAGGGCGTTCCTGTTGCGTTCAAGGACATGCTCCTGAAGCCAACGCCCGACCAGCATCAAGGCCACGAAGACCGTGATGGTGTCGAAATAGGCCGCCTCCGGCCCCTGGGTCAGGTAGGCGAACACCGATCCGAGATATCCCAGCAGGATCCCCATGGCGATGGGCAGATCGAGATGAACAACACCACGGCGCAACCCCCGCCACGCCGCACTGAAGAAGGGCCAGCCCCCGAGAACCACGACCACCGTGGCGAGCAGGGCGATCAGTCGGCCGAACAGCAAATACACCGTGCTGTCCTGGGACGTCAGTCCGAAGTAGTAGCTCAGGCTGTACATCATGACGTTCATGGCGGCCGAGATCGAGATGCCCATGCGCACCTGCACCCAGCGCGACATGGAAGACCTCGACTTGCGGGCGGGCCCGAAACGGTAGCCGAACTGTTCGACATCGCGGAGATAGGATTTCAACTCTCCTGCCGACTCGTCCCAGATGATCTCCGCCGTGCCGAGGGCCGGATTGATCGTCAGGTTCCGCCCGCCAGCACTGCGGCGAAACAGCTCCTCCAGCAGCCAGACACAGGCGACGCAGTGCAATCCCTGAAGATCCAGATGGAGACACACGACAGATTCGCCGACGCGAAGGGATGGGTCCTCGCACAGGACGTCGACCCAGGCCATGTTGCCGGGTCTGAGATCGGGAGCCGGTGCGATCTGGCTCGGCCGCAGATCATAGAAGCGGTCGAGATCGGAGGCATGGATCAGCTCGTGGACAACCCGACAGCCCTGGCAGCAGAACGGACCCAGTGCAGGTTGATGATTCGAGCCCAGATTCAGTCCGCAGTGCGTGCAGAGACCCGGCCGGGCCTGGTGGCTCGGCTGGCCCTGGAGGGGGTCACGATCGTGCGGCAAGGCACTGCCCATGAACAGGACTTCCTGTGTTCCGATGAAGGAGGAGTCATCTCCTCCGATTGGCGAAATCCATTATACGCTCTCGAAGTGATTTTCCAAGGAGATTGGTCCTTGAACCCATGAATTCACGTCTTCATGCAGAAGTTTTATTTTCAATCCACTCAAGGAGTTGCCCCTTGCCTCAGACCTGCCGATCAAGTTCAATGGGACGTGTGAAGGATCGTTCACAGGTGCGAGAATCGCGTCCAGGGAGATCCGATGAGCAGCGACAACCGAGCACATTTCCCAGCCTTGCAGACCTGGTATCACGACAAAACCGTGACCAACGCCTTGGCCGTGCTGGACGAAGCATCGATCCTGGCAACCGGACCCTTCGACGAGCCCTCGTGGTGGCACACCTGGCTCGACGAGACCCGCCTCCCCGATTTCCTGGAATCCCTTCCCGACGACGAATCGCGCCACCGCTGGTGCGACCTCGCCGTGACGGCGATCCGCGGTTCCGGCTATTCCCTCGAGACGATCCTCTCCCAGCGCGTGGAACGGCATCCTGACCACGCGCTCTTCCGTCTGGCCGGCGAGACAAGCGGCCAGGAGTGGAGCTACGCCACTGTTCAGCGGAGATGCCGGGCCTTCGCCGCCGCCCTGGCCGGCTTGAGCGAACAACCACGCGTCGCCTTGATCACACCCAATTGCGTGGACGGCGCCCTGCTCGACCTCGGTTGCCTGCTCCACGGATTCCTGATCACTCCGGTGGCGCCCAACACCGACGCCGACACCCTGAGCTGGATTCTCGATCGGCTGGATATCAACATCCTGGTGACCGGACAGCGCGAGCAGCATCTGCTCGGCGCCGTCGTCCGCAACGGCCGCGACACTCCACTCCATCACCTCGCGCTCGACACCATCGAGCACGCACCTGCCGGCTGCATCTCCCTCGAGGAACTCGTCGTCGATCTGAGCGGCGAAACCGTGGATCACCGGCTCGCGACACTGCCGCGCAGGCATCTCGACGACACGGCCACGGTGATGTTCACCTCCGGAAGCACCGGCCGCCCCAAGGGTGTCAGCTTTTCTCTGCTGAATCTCGTGAGCAAGCGATTCGCCCGAGCTGCAGCCCTGCCGTCGGTCGGTCGAGACGAAGTGATGCTGTGCTACCTTCCGCTCTTCCATACCTTCGGGCGGTATCTGGAGATGCTCGGATCCCTGTTTTGGGGCGGCACCTACGTCTTCACGGGAAACGTGGCGAAGTCGACCTTGATGTCTCAGCTGCCGACGATCAATCCCACCGGCCTGATCAGCATCCCCTTGCGCTGGCAGCAGATCCACGACGCCTGCGTCGGGGATTCAGCCGAGGGTCTGGCACCCGTCCCGGTCGACGAGAGCTTCAGGTTCATCGTCGGAAATCGACTCCGATGGGGACTTTCGGCGGCGGGCTACCTCGACCCGAAGACCTTCCGCTTTTTTCAGCGTCACGGCGTGGCGCTATGCAGCGGCTTCGGCATGACCGAGGCGACCGGCGGCATCACGATGACTCCTCCGGGGGATTACCAGGAGGACTCGGTCGGCACGCCCCTGCCCGCGATCGGGATCCGCCTCGGCGAGAACGATGAGATGCTGATCACGGGCCCTTACGTCGCCGGTTACATCGACGGTGACAAGGATCCCGGCGACGACCTCTGGCTTCCCACCGGCGACATCTTCCGCCAGCGTGAGGGCGGCCATCTTCAGATCGTGGATCGGCTCAAGGACATCTACAAGAACTCCAAAGGACAGACGATCGCACCCCGCAGGGTTGAACAGCGCTTCAATGACGTTCCCGGCTTCGAGCGTGTCTTCCTGGTCGGCGATCACCGCAACTACAACGTGTTGTTGATCGTGCCGAACCTCGAGGACCCGATCCTCCTGGACGGTCCCCATTCCGATACGGCCCGCGCGTACTTCCATCGTATCGTGACGCTCGCCAACGCCGAACTGGCCCCGTTCGAAAGAGTCGTCAACTTCGCCGTGCTCGATCGTGACTTCTCCCTCGATCAGGGGGAACTGACACCCAAGGGATCGTACAGGCGCAAGGTGATCACCGAGCATTTCGCCGAAGTCATCGCCGAACTCTATCGCAGCGATTCTGTCGTCCTGCGGGGGCTGGATCGACCTGTTCGCCTGCCGCGTTGGATCCACCGCGACCTGGGCATCCTGGAAACTGATATCACGACCACCGATCGGGGCCTGCGCGACGTCGTGCATGGCTGCGATCTCGAGATCGAGGCCCTGAACGGCAACCTGGTTCGCATCGGCGATCTCGTGTACGAGGTCGATGAGGACATCGTCGATCTGGGCCTTCTCGCCAGGCACCCCATGCTGTGGGTCGGCAACGGTCCCCTGGCCGCGTTCTGCCCTGTGAAGTCGGGATGGGACACTCTGCTCGGGCCAATCACCGAACACGTCTCCATGCTCCAATCCCATGACGAGATCCAGCGGGAACCGGCACCTGATCCGTTCACGGCGCCTGCCGACGGAAACTTGGGCAGGATCCACGAGTTGGCCTGCGCCGCGGTGCGAGGACGCGGAGCCGGAGCCCAGAAGGCGATCGAGGCGCTCGGACGGATCCTCGAACTCGCCGATCACCGGACGTCCGAACTGATCCGCCGACGCATCGAAGTCATGGCCAACCATCCCGACATGGTGTGCCGCACGACGGCCTACCGGCTCATCATCCTCGACGAACCCGCTCCGAGCGATGAGATGATTCGGCCGAAGTTCCTCTCGTCGGGCCTGCCCTTCCTGGATGAGGGGACAATCAACGCCATCGCCGAAGGTGTGGTCGAAGAGCGTCGCCTCGAGGCTTTCCGCCGACGCCTGGGACGTTATCGGGACAAGCTCCCGTGGCCTGCCGATCTGTCCACGCGGGAACAGTTCGACCACATCTTTCACCTGCTGTCGGGATTCGCTCGTCATCATCCGACGTTCTACGGCCCGGTGAGGGACGAACTCGTTTCGTGGATCCTGCTGCGCGAAGACCCCGCGATAGCGGCCATGGCCGAGCGTCATGTCATCGAATTGGCGACCTGGTACGAGTCCCATCTCGACGAGTCGATCGTCTGGGGAGGCCCCGCAGCCTGGCACGAAAAGATTGCCTTCCAGGACGGTCTCTCCGACGAAGAGATCCAACGACTGAAAGACGTGCTCATCGGAACCACGTTCCTTCAGCAATCGGTCATGCTGGCGATCGATGGCGAAAACCTGGACATCCGGGATGTCCCGCGGGACGGCATCTGGATTAGCCGCAACGCGGTGCGCAACAACCAGCGTGCCTATCGGTTGGCGATCAACACTGTCGGCGGCAAGCATTTCGACCTGCTCGTGGTGGTCTGGGACAAGGAGCACCTCGCTACCAACAGGGAGAGCCTGACCCAGACGATCTACTGGCTGATCAAACTGGGCGGGCGGGCGGGCGGCGAACCGGTCATCCCCCGGTTCGGATGCTACAGAAGCGACATGGGCGCCCTCTCGCTCTCCTTTGTCGGCGACCTGAACGTCTGGGAGCGCATCCGCGAATTCGCCAGTGACCGGGCCCTGGCTCCGGGGCGGAGCCGAAGGTCGGCTTGGCGTCGACTCTTCGTGCAGGCGTTCGCCACATACTTCCGGGTCTGGGCCCACAGTGGTGAACGCATTATACCAGGCATGATCACGCCGATGAACGTGACCGTCCCCGAGCCTGACTTCCGCACAGGCAGCGTCATTCTTTCCCTGAGCGGGTGGCGGGAGGCGAACGATACACTCAGCCTCGTGCAGCCCATGCTGCGGCACTTCTACAAGCAGACCGAAGTCAACTACCCGTGGACACGCAAGATCCTCGACCTCGGCTGGATCTGCGACGCCTGCATCGAGGCTCTCGGCAGGAAGCGTGGGCTGGCGTTTCTAGTCCAACTTTCGGTTGATCTCGAAGGCCACCGTCTCGACGGGTATCGCGGCAAGTTCGTCCTCGAACTCGACGATCACATCAAGCAGCTGAAACAGCGGCCCTATCAGAGCTGTGCCCAGCATGGAGCCGTCGGTCGCTACGGTCGCTGGATCGAGTCAGCCCCGGACGCCTCGCCCCGGGCCCGACTGCGGCAAGTCGAGGAGATGCTCAAGCTGTACGGCTTGGATCGAGGCACCGACCTCGACCGTTGCCAACTCTATTTCCAGACCTATTTCCGGGAGTCTTCGCCGGTGCTCCATGCTGCTTTTCAGAAGCTCCTGGACGTCCTTTTCGAAAGCGGCGAAGGCCCGGTCCTGGGACTCGTCGAACTCTCCGACCTGCAAGCCGTTCTCGAGGACGACGCCCAGCGCCTGGCCTTCAAGCGCATGGTCTTTCCGGGTTCCCGGGACGGCCGTCCCCAGATCCTGGCCGTGGGTGAGGAAGGCGTCCAGCAGGTCATCCTGCAGACCCAGATCGCCGACAAGCAGAACGGGCATTACACGGTCCGCGAACCCCTCGTTCCGGCCGAGATCGGCAAACTCTACCGCCTCTTTTTCAAGGCGGGCTACTACCGCACGATTTCCGAAATCGATCGCTTCTACGTCGTGGTCGACGCCCAGGAACAGATCGTCGGCGGCATCAGCTGGCAGGATGTGGACGGCGAGGTGGTCCACCTCAACGGCATCGTCGTTGCCACGTCCCTGCTCGGCCGCGGCATCAGCAGCGCCTTGATCGAGGATTTCTGCGGCCGTCTCTCGAACCTCGGATACGAGGCTGTGAAAACCCTCTTCGTGCTGCGTCCGTTCTTCGAGCGGCACGGATTCGCGCCTGACCGTCGATGGGGCGGTCTGGTGCGGCCCTTGGAACAGAATAACTGAGACAGAAGGGGGTTTGTCGCTCGATTGGAGCGATCAGGTCAGGAACCGGTCCGCCAGCACGCCCTGACGCAGCCCGCAGCGACAGACCAGGAGATCGGTAGCTCCCGAGGCTTTCAACAGCGCGAGCACCACCGCGGCGCCCACTGGCATCACATCCGCCCGGTCGGACGGCAGTCCCGGCACGCGCCGGCGTTCGGGCAGTGTCATGGCGGCGATCTGCTCATAGATATCCTCGACATCATCACGACTGAGACGATGGCCATGGATCCTCTGGGGATCGAAGGTGCCCATCTTCAGGTTGATGGCGGCTAGGGTGGCGGCTGTCCCTCCCACACCGACGAGCGTCGAAGCCTCGATTGCCTGTCCGTCGAGAGCCTCGGTGATGGCACGGTTCAGGGCATCGTTCTCGTCTTCGGCCATCGGAGCGTGAGAGGCGTAGGTGTCGCACAGGGTGCGCACGCCGATCGGGATGCTCGCGACCGAGAGGATCAACTCCCCCTTCATCACCACAAGTTCGGTGCTGCCGCCACCGATATCGGCGACCACGACGCGTTCCCCAGAAAGATCCAGGCTGCGACGCACGGCCAGGGCCGCCAACCGGGCCTCTTCCTCACCCGTGATCACTTTGACCCTGAGCTTGGTTCTCTTGAGGATCATCTTGATGAACTCGTCGGCGTTCGCCGCGCGACGGAAAGCAGCCGTGCCGACTGCGGCGATCTTCTCGGCTCCGAGGGCCTCGGCACGAGCCACCATGCCGCTCACTGCCACCAGGGTTCGCTCCATGGCGAATTCGTTCAGGTCACCGTCATCGTCCATCCGCTCGCCCAGACGAGTGACCACGGCTTCGTCGGCCAGGACGCTCAATCGACCGTGCACTTCCCTCGCGACGTGCAGCTTGACCGAATTGGTTCCGATGTCGATGACGGCGTACCGGCTCATGACGCTCCGTTCCGGGGCCCATCGGCCCGAACTCCGTATTCCCATGGTGGCGAGGCCAATGATAGGGCTCTCGAGGCCATTGGCAAGCTCGACACGAAAAGAGGGCGCAGCCGAAGCCACGCCCTCCGTCGTCGGAACGTCTGGCCTACTTTCCGCCGAGGGCTCCCTTGAGGAACTCGCGCCGCATGCGCGCGATGTTCTCGATGGAGATCTCCTTGGGGCAGACGGCCTCGCACTCGCCATGATTCGAACAGTTGCCGAAACCCTCGGCGTCCATCTGGGCGACCATGGCCAAAGCGCGTTTGCCACGCTCGGGAGCTCCCTGGGGCAGGTACGAGAGCTGGCTGATCTTGGCGCTCACGAACAGGGACGCCGAGGCGTTCGGACAGGACGCCACGCAGGCGCCACAGCCGATGCACGAGGCGGCGTCCATGGCCTTGTCGGCATCGTATTTGGAAATCGGCAACGCGTTGGAGTCCTGGGCCGAGCCCACGTTCACCGACACGTAGCCACCCTTGCGCTGGATCCGGTCGAACGATTCGCGGTCGACGACCAGGTCGGTGATCAGGGGGAAGGGCTTGGCGCGGAACGGCTCGACGGTGATGATCTCGCCATCGCTGAAGTGCCGCATCCTCACCTCGCAGGTGGTCGTAGCCGAGTTGGGACCATGGGCGATCCCCTGGATCACGAGCCCGCACGTGCCGCAAATGCCTTCGCGACAGTCGCTGTCGAACTCCACCGGGCGTTCGCCCTTGCGGGCAAGCTGTTCGTTCAGCAGGTCGAGCATTTCCAGGAAGGACATCTCCACCAGGACATTCTCGACCGTGTAATCGACGAAGCGGCCGTCTTTCTGGCCGCAGTCCTGCCGCCAGATCTTCAGGTGAATGGTCATCGCATCGCTCATGGGTCGTCCCTTCCTACTTATAGCTCCGGGTCTTGACTTCGATGTCCTCGTAGACGAGATCCTCCAGGTGAAGGGTCTCGTCCTTTCCGTCTCCCTGGAATTCCCAGGCGGCAACATCCATGAAGTTCTCGTCGTCCCGCTTGGCTTCGCCGTCTTCGGTCTTGTGCTCCTCGCGGAAATGTCCGCCGCACGATTCCTCGCGACGCAGGGCGTCACGGGCCATCAGCTCGCCGAGTTCCAAATAGTCGGCCAGGCGACCGGCCATCTCCAGCTGCTTGTTGAAGTAGCCGGCCTCGCCGGGCACGATCACGTCCTGCCAGAATTCCTCTCGCAGGCGCTTGATCGTGGTGATGGCTTCGTTCAGGCCGTCCCCGTTGCGGGCCATGCCGACCTTGTCCCACATCACGCGGCCCAACTCCCAATGGAAGTCGCGGACGGTGCGGGAACCCTTGACGTTCAGCAGGGAGTCGTAACGGCCACGAACGTCGTTCTCCACCGAAGCGAAGGCGTCGTTGTCGACCGAGACATCCCCGAGACCACCCTTGGCCAGGTAGTTGCCCACCACGCGCGGCACGATGAAGTAGCCGTCGGCGCAGCCCTGCATCAGGGCCGAGGCCCCGAGCCGGTTCGCGCCATGGTCGGAGAAGTTGGCTTCGCCGGCAACGAACAGGCCCTCGATCGTGCTCTGCAGATTGTAGTCCACCCAGAGGCCGCCCATCGTGTAATGGGGGGCCGGGTAGATCATCATCGGCGTCTCGTAGGGGTTGTCGCTGATGATCTCCTCGTACATGTCGAAGAGGTTGCCGTAGCGGTCGGCCACCACGTCGCGACCGAGACGCCCGATGGCCTCGCCGAAGTCGAGGTACACCGACTGACCCGACATGTAGGCGCTCTTGCCGGCGTCGCTCTCCACCTTGGCTGCCCGGGCGGCGATGTCGCGAGGCACCAGGTTGCCGAACGCGGGATAGCGACGCTCGAGATAGTAGTCACGCTCGTTCTCCGGGATCTCCGACGGGTGGCGCTTGTCGCCCGCCTTCATCGGCACCCACACCCGGCCGTCGTTGCGCAGCGATTCACTCATCAGCGTGAGCTTGGACTGGTAGTCGCCCATCTGCGGAATCGCGGTCGGATGGATCTGGGTGTAGCAGGGGTTCGCGAAGAGCGCACCGCGGCGATGGGATCGCCAGGCGGCTGTCGCGTTGCAGTTCACCGCGTTGGTCGACAGGTAGTACACCGGAGAATAACCTCCGGTCGCCAGAACGATAGCGTCGGCTTCGTATCGCTTGAGCTCGCCGGTCACCAGATCACGGCAGATGATCCCGCGGGCCTTGCCGTCGACGATCACCAGGTCGAGCATCTCATGGCGCGGGAACATCTTCACCGTGCCGGCCTCGATCTGGCGGCTCAGTGCCGAGTACACGCCGAGCAGCAGCTGCTGGCCGGTCTGGCCTCGAGCGTAGAAGGTCCGGGACACCTGGACGCCTCCGAAGGAGCGATTGGCCAATCCGCCACCGTACTCGCGTGCGAAAGGAACGCCGAGGGCTGTGCAGTGATCAATGATGTCCATCGACAACTGGGACAGACGGTAGACGTTGGCCTCCCGGGAGCGGTAATCGCCGCCCTTGACCGTGTCGTAGAAAAGACGTTCGACGCTGTCCCCGTCGTTCTGGTAGTTCTTGGACGCGTTGATGCCACCCTGGGCGGCAACGCTGTGGGCCCGGCGGGGCGTGTCGTTGATGCAGAAGTTCTGGACGTTGTAGCCCAGCTCGCCGAGGGCCGCTGCGGCACCGCCGCCGGCCAGTCCGGTCCCGACCACGATGACCTTGAACTTGCGACGGTTCGCCGGAGCGACCAGTCCGTTCTCCATCTCGTGTCTGTCCCACTTCTCAGCGATCGGGCCGCCGGGGATCTTGGGGTCGAGGATCTTGCTCATCAGTGACCTCCCCGAACGGGCATGTCGACAAAGAAGTAGATGTACAGCGGCAGGATGAGAAAGCCCACAGCCAGCAGCACCGAAACGACCCGGGCGCCGAACTGCAGCAACTCCATGTGGCGATCCGTGTTCCATCCCATGGACTGGAATGCGCTCCAGAAGCCGTGGCGCAGATGCATGCCCAGCAGGATCATCACCAGCACGTACGCGCCGGCGATCACTGGATTCTTGAAGGCCTCGACCACGACCGCGAAGAGATCCTTGATCCCCGCGTCGTGGGCGTCGACGCCCTCGGCGACAGCCGTGACAGCGACGGCGTGGCCCGTTTCGTAGCTCACCATGGGATGATCGGTGAACTTGAACATCTTGACATGAAGCACCACGAACAGGATCAGCACGATGCCCGTGATGATCATGCTCCGGGAGTTCAGGGACTTGCGGCTCTTGCCGCCCGCGTTCTTGACGACCGCGTATCCCTTGGGGCGTGCCTTGACCTTGTCGGTCACCGCCACAGCCACCGCCGAGATCATGTGAATGGCAAAGATGGTGATCAGGCCCACTTCGAAAGCGATGATGAGCCATCCGTGGATGGCAGACTCGAGGAAGTGGCCGTACTCGTTGAAAGCGTGTCCCGCGTCGGGGATGAAGAGGGTCAGGTTGCCCACCAAGTGAGCGGTGACGAAACCGATAAGCATCAGTCCCGTGAGACCCGTCATCACCTTCTTGCCGACCGAGGACCAGATGATGGATCGGAACGTGGTCATGGAAACGGACTCCATTGCTAAACGTGCATGTTCGGTGAACCGTTCGTCAAACCATTAACACTTACGCAACGACGAATCAATGAAAGAGATAGGCCTCAAGATAGGACTGCAACGCTCTTGACTTGGGCATGGATCCGGCTGTCCACACCCAACCCCAGACCCCTCACCGATCGACGGGATACCAGGGCCAACAGGGGTGTTCCATCGCAATCGAGACGGACCAGATCCCTGGCGTCACTTCCTGAGGCAATCTCCCGCACGATCGCCGGCACGACGTTCAGGATGCTCGAACCCGTGGGAGGTTCGAGCGTCAGGCTGACATCCCTGGCCTTGATCCTCAGCCTCACCCGAGAGCCCATCTCCGGACACGCTCCGGTGACAAGAAGGATGCCTCCGGAAAATCTCACTTCGCTGATCCGATCCACCGGATCGTATCCGACGACGTCGGCGACGATGAGCGCTTCGGCATCCGGACCACGGCTCAAGGGCAGGTCGAGTCGAGTCAGCATTTCCGAGACGCCGCCGATGGCGGCGATGCGACCGTCCTCGAAGCAGGCCAGATGGTCGGCCAGGCGTGCCACCTCATCGGCGTCATGGCTGACATAGAGCACCGGCAGCTCCAGTTCCCTGGGAATGGAGGCCAGGAAAGGCAGGATCTCATGCTTGCTACCAGCATCGAGAGACGCCAACGGCTCGTCCAACAGCAGGAGTCTTGGGCCGCAGAGCAGGGTTCGCGCCAGGGCGACCCTCTGCTTCTCCCCTCCGGAGAGACCATCAACACCGCGTTCGACGAGTTCGTCGAGGCCCAACAGTTTGACGGCGTCCGCGAAGGCCACGGTGCGTCGGAAGGCCGGCGTTCGCTTCCAGCCGTACTCGAGGTTGCCACGAACGGACAGGTGGGAGAACAGGTTCGCGTCCTGGAAGACGTATCCCACAGCTCGTTGGTGCACCGGAACGAAGGTCTGCTGGTCCTGCCAGATGTCGTCTCCCACTCTCAGATACCCACCATCGAGATGATCGAGACCAGCTATGGCTCGCAGCAACGTCGTCTTGCCGCAACCCGACGGTCCTACCAAAGCCGTGACGCCCCGGCCAGGCGCTGTGAAATCCACGTCGAGCTCGAAGGAGCCGAACCGATGGCGAAAACGGGCGGAGATCGTCATGGTCGCCCTCCCCGCCAGCCCCGTTGCCTGCCATAAACGATCACCAGCAGGAGGAACGACATCAGCATCATACCGCCGGCGAGCCAGTGGGCTCGTCCGTACGACAGCGTTTCGACGTGATCATACAGGGCGATGGAAAGAACCCGGGTTTCCCCTGGAATGTTGCCACCGATCATCAACACGACACCGAACTCGCCGATCGTGTGGGCGAATCCGAGCACCGACGCCGTCAGGAAACCCGGACGCGCCAGGGGCAGGACCACCGAGATGAAACGGTCCCGCGGTGATGCGCCGAGAACCGCGGCGGCTTCGAGGGCTTCGCGGCCGACAGCCCGGAAGGCATCCTGAAGGGGGTGAACGACGAACGGCAAGGAGTAGAGCACCGAGCCGATGACCAACCCCGTGAAGCTGAAGGTCAGCGGCGGGCCTCCCAGAGCTGCGACCAGCTGACCGAGGGGGCTGTTCGGCCCGAGTCCGATCAACAGATAGAAACCCAGCACCGTCGGCGGCAGCACCAGCGGCATGGCCACGAGGGCCTCGATCGCCGGTCGAATCCGCGTCCTGGTACGGGACAACCACCAGGCCAGCGGCGTGCCGACAGCCAGCAGAATCAAGGTCGTCAGCAGCGCCAGCGAGACGCTCAGGCGGACAGCTTCCCAGTCCGAGTGCGGGCTCACGGGCCACCTCTCTGCTCAGGGACGCGGTATCCGTGCTGCACGATGATGTCCCGGGCGACATCCGAGCGGAGAAATTCGAGGAAGGTTCGACCACGGTCATCGGCGCTCAGTTGAACGGCCTGCTGACTGATCGGGGCGTACATGTCGTCCGGCACGACCCAGATCGAACCACCCCGATCACCGATCAGGGAACGGGCCACGAACCCCGCTTCGGCGTTCGCCGTGGCGACGAACTGATGGGTCTGGATCACGTTCGCACCGAAGACAAGACGGTCGGACAAGGCTCCGTGCAGGCCGCCGGCTTCGAGAAACTCCCAGGCAGCACGACCGTAGGGGGCCAGCCGGGGATTGGCGACAGCTACTCTCCAGTCGGTTTGCACGAGCAGGATCTCGCCCCCGGTGAGGTCCACATCCGGGCGGCGCGTCCAGAGCACCAGAACGCCTTCGGCGTAGGTGAATCGCGATCCCGCAACGATGCGGCCCGCCGACTCCAGGTGTTCGGGACGTTCTGCATCGGCGGCCAGAAAGATGTCGAACGGGGCTCCGCTCAGGATCTGGGCGTAGAGGATTCCCGTGGACCCTGCCGAGTCCACGACCTCGATTCCTGAGAGATCGCGAAAGACCAGGGCCAACTCCCGGAACGCCATGACGAAGTTGGAGGATACGGCGGCCCGCACCGGCGGCGGCTCGGAGGACCAGGTCGGCGAACCCCAGAATCCGAGACCCAGCAACGTTCCGAGAATCACAGATTGCCGAGCCCGCCGTCGAAGTGTCAGCATGATCGACCTCACCAGTCCAACATCCGGACACGAACCTGATCTCCCGCGGCCAGAGCAACCCGGTCGGCGGGGAACTCGATCAGGACTTCGGCCCCCGCCAAGCCCGAGAGCATGTGCGAACCCTGTCCACGAGTCGGCGTCGTGAACAAGCGTTCGCCTTCGGAGTATGATTCGGAGTGCAGCGTGCCGCGCACCCATTCGAGGAGGCCGGCCTGCTTGCGGAGTGGAACGGCGAGCACCGCTCCCACAAGGTGCGTGTCGTCGGATGCCAGCCCCTGCATCCGTCGCAGAGCCGGGCGAACGAACAGGAAGAACGTGACCAGGGCCGACACGGGGTTGCCCGGCAGCCCGAACATGAGCGTGCCGTTCTCGGCCACGCCGAAGATGGTGGGCTTTCCTGGCTTGATCGCGACACGGGTGAAACGCTCGTCGACACCGAGCCGCGCCCTGACCGCCTTGACATGATCGTGATCGCCCACCGAGGCCCCCCCAACGGTGATCACGACGTCCGACTCACCCATCGCCTGCTTCATGACCCGAGCCAGGGCCGACGGATCGTCACTGACATGGCGTCGCCGGATTCTCGCGGCACCACAACGTTGCAGCGCTGCAGTGAGAGCCGGCCCGTTGGCGTCGTGGATCCGGCCCCGAGCCAAGCGCTCGTCCCGCCCGAGGATCTCGTTCCCCATGGTGATGAGAGTCACCTCGGGGCGGGTCCACACCTGGACCCTGTCGATCCCGTTGACGGCCAGCAGGCCGAGGACCGACGGCGTGATCAAGGTTCCTGCCTCGAGCAGCTTCGCTCCGCGCTCGAGTTCCTCGCCCCGGTGGCGGATATGGTCACCAGGGCACGGAGCAAACCCCACATCGACAACTCCGCTGCCGAACCGGCACTCCTCCTTCACGACCACGGCATCGGCTCCGAGAGGCAGAAGCGATCCGGTGAACACCTTGACGGCGCAACCCGGTCGCAGACGCAGTCGTCGTCCGACCCCGGCCGGTATCTCCCCGATCAGCGACAAGGTTCGCGGCGCCAGGGGCCTTGCATCGGCCAAATCCGAAGCCAGGACGCCGATGCCGTCCATGGCCGACTGGTCGAAACGCGGCAGGTCAAGGCGGGCGTTGATCGATCGGGCCAGGATCCGGCCATCGGACTCGGCCAGGGTCACCGACTCGCTCCGGAGTGCCGAAACCTCGGCGAGAATCGCGGCGACAGCTTCAGGATACGGAATCACTCGCCACCCTCCGGCCGCGGATCATGGTCGTGCGGCTCGTCCCGGAGCATTCCAAACGCGTGGATCAGACCAGGGAACAGGGCGTCGAGGGCATCGGTCACCCCACCGAGCGATCCCGGCAGGTTGATGATGAGCGTGGGACCGCGGATGCCGGCCCGAGCTCGGGACAGCATGGAGAGCGGTGTGCGATCCTGTCCATGGACCCGCATCGCCTCGGCGAGGCCGGGCGCTTCGCGCTCCAGCACGTCGTTCATGGCTTCCGGCACGAAGTCGCGCGAGCCGAAGCCGGTACCGCCTGTGGTGATCACCAGTTCGTATCGATCATGATCGGCATACCGGCACAGCTGCTCGACGACACCCTCGCGATCGTCGCTGATGATCCTGTAGTCGGCGACGGTCAGACCCTCGGCTTCGAGACGATCCCGGATCAGCAGTCCAGAGAGGTCCTGCTTGCGGCCGGCAGCGATCGCATCGGAGAGCACCAGGACGGCGGCTTTCAGACCGGTGAGGACGCCCCGGCGGAAGTCGGATTTCCCGCCACGTTTCTCGACAAGCTCCACCTTGCCGATGCTCAGGGTCTCATCGACCATCTTCAGCATGTCGTAGACAACAAGCGCCGCGATCGAGGCGCCGGTCATCGCCTCCACTTCCACGCCGGTGCGGTCGATGGCCCGCACGGTCACCTCGATGCGAACCCCGTCATCCCGCAAGTCGAAGCCGACGTCGACGCCGGTGATGCTGATCGGATGACAGTAGGGAATGATCGTCGACGTGTTTTTGACGGCCTGCACGGCCGTCGCCTTGGCGACTTCGAGGACGTCGCCCTTCGGGGCCTCTCGACGTCGGATAATCTCGACGGTCGCCGGCGCCATGAAGACTTCCGCAGCGGCAGTGGCGGTGCGCAGGGTGGGATCCTTGTGGCTGATATCGATCATGTCTCCGACTCCGGAGCTGAGGATAGTGCATCTGCAATGCGGTCGTGCCACAAGGGGGCTCCCGCCTGGGCGGAACCGCCGGCCAAGACACGGCAGAAGACGCCCTCACGCGGCATGATGCAGTCTCCGGTGGCCTTGCCAATGGCGCAGGCCGTATGGCATTCCTTGCCGATCTGGGTGATCTCGAGCAGCACGTCGTCACCGATCCTGACCCGATCGCCCACGGTCGCTTCCAGTCGCCAGTCCACGCCCGAGGTGATCAGGTTTTCGCCGAAAGCGCCGTCTTTGAGATCCGGCAGTACGTTGCGGACCCGCGCGATGCTTTCGCACGCGAGCAGCGAGACCTGGCGATGCCAGTCCCCCGCGTGGGCGTCGCCCCGAATGCCGTGCTCCACGATCATGTCAACCACCGGGACCGGCGTCTTGACGACGCCCTTGTGTTGACTGATGCAGACCGCTTCGACCTTCATGCTCCGACCTCCCAGGTCGTCAGAGGCGTCAGCCGCCGATGCTCGCCATGCTGTGGTGACCGCCTGCCTGATGCTCCTGTTCGGCCTCATGGCCGTCGATAAACCGATGGGACACAGCCAGAATGATCGCCTCGGCCACATCCTGATCTGGAGCGCCGGACCGGAGTAGGCGGCGAAGGTCGACAACAGGGTCGCCGTACAAGCAGGTCCGCAACCCTCCGTCGGCACTGATTCTCAGACGCGAACACGTCGAGCAGAACGTCCGGGAATGGCCCCGGATGATGCCGAATGAGCCGAGCCAACCTTCGATGCGATAACACTCGGCGACACCTTCGCTGGTCGACACTGCTTCATCGAAGCCGGGAAGATCGGCGAGCCGTTCCAGGATTCGATCACCCTCGAAAGGCGTCCATGGCCCGCCGCCGTCAAAGGGCATGGGTTCGATGAACCGGACCTGAAGATTGCGCTGACGAGCCAGGTCGGCGAATCTGGGAATCTCATGATCGTTGATTCCGGACAGGGCGACCATGTTGACCTTGAGGGTCATGTCTGCGGCAGGGACGTCGTCAAGCAGAGGAAGCACCTCTGCGAGGCCGTCCCGCCTCGTGATGCGTTGATACGTCGCTCGGTCGAGGGAGTCGAGACTGAGATTGATGCGACGCACGCCGGCGTTCCGCAGAGCGCCGAGTTTGTCCTTGAGCAGCAGACCATTGGTCGTCAGAAGCAGCTCCGGTCCCGAGGGGATTCGTCCGAGACGACTCAGGAAATCGACGACGCCGCGACGGAGCAGGGGTTCGCCGCCGGTGATGCGGACCCTTCGCACACCGAGACCGCACAGCAACGCGACCAGACGATGCATCTCCTCGTACCCGAGGATGTCGTCATGCGCGACCTGGACGATGCCCGTTTCGGGCATACAATAGCGGCAACGGAGATTGCAGCGGTCGGTGATCGACAGCCGCAGGGAGTCCAGAACCCGGCCCTGGGGATCACGGAGGATACCCGGGGACACACGTCCCGACGATCCGGGCACTCCGTCGGAGGCGCTGGGGAGTTGCATTTCGTCCTTCCAGACACAAGGGCGGTTCGGCCGACTATTGAACCACAGGTCATCGACCCGACGCAACGATGGTTGCGGCCTGGTTTCGGCGGCGGCTACTCCCTCAACGCCGCATTCAACTCCATCAACGCCTTCTTGCCGTCACCGAACATCATCAGCGTGTTGTCGGCGGCGAACAGGGGATTCGGGATGCCCGCGAAGCCAGGGCTCAACGAGCGCTTCACGACGACCACGGTGCGAGCCTTGTCCACGTCGATGATCGGCATGCCCGCGATCGGACTCTGGGGATCGGTGCGCGCCGAGGGATTCACGACGTCGTTGGCGCCGATGACCATGCAGACGTCGATCTGAGCCATCTCGGGGTTGATGTCATCCATCTCACGCAGGGCCTCGTAGGGCACGTCAGCCTCGGCGAGCAGCACGTTCATGTGGCCTGGCATGCGTCCCGCCACCGGGTGGATGCCGTACTCGACGGTGATGCCGCGTGCCTCCAGCAGGTTCGCCATGTCGCGAACCACGTGCTGGGCCTGAGCCACCGCCATGCCGTATCCCGGCACTACAAGCACACGTTGGGCCGTGTCGAAAAGCATGGCCACCTCGTCCGGCGAGGTCGACTTGACTTTGCCGCCGTACACATCATCGGCCGAGGGACCGTCGGCGCTCGGGCCAAGGGTTCCGAAGAGCACGCTGGCCAGCGAGCGGTTCATGGCCTTGCACATGATCCGGGTGAGGATGATGCCCGAAGCTCCGACCAGCGACCCGGCGATGATCAGCACGTTGTTCATGAGCACGAAACCGGTCGCCGCCGCCGCAAGCCCCGAGTAGGAATTGAGCAGCGAGATAACCACCGGCATGTCGGCGCCGCCGATAGGGATCGTGAGAGTCACGCCCAGCACCGCAGCGGCCGCCACGATGATCCAGTAGGCGATCGTCGCGGTAGGATCGACGGTCAGCCAGCCTACACACACCAGAGCGCCGAGTCCCACCAGGGCGTTGAAAACCTTCATGCCTGGAAAGCCGATGGCACGGCCGGGCATGATCTCCGCCAACTTCAGGAAAGCGATGAGCGACCCGGTGAAGGTGATGGCTCCGATCAGGCCAGACAAGCCGGTGGCGATGGTCGTGCGGGCATCGGGATCGACCGCGATCAGGAAAGCCGCGCCGGCCACGAGCACCGAAGCGCCGCCGCCGAAGCCGTTGAACAGGGCGACCATCTCGGGCATCTGGGTCATCTGAACCCGCGACGCGGCGATTGCGCCCACGGCTCCGCCGATCACGGCTCCCATCAGGATCCACTGGTAGTCGAGCCCGTTGGCCAGCAGCGTCACCACGACGGCCAGCAGCATGCCGACCGAACTCATGAGATTACCACGGACGGCGGTGCGCGGATGAGTGAGACCCTTGAGTCCGGAGATGAAGAGGATCGAGGCCGCGACATAAGCCAGTTTCACCCAGCCCTCGTTGATCATGAAGTCATGCACGGTCTCACCTCTTTCCCTTGAACATGTCGAGCATGCGGTGGGTGACCATGTACCCGCCCACAACGTTGACCATGGCGAAGGCCACGGCGCAGACGCCAAGGATCGTCGCGAGCTTCGGATTGTCCACCCGTGTCGAGAGAACCGCCCCGATGAGCGTGACACCAGAAATCGCGTTCGATCCCGACATCAGCGGCGTATGCAGGGTGGGCGGTACCTTCGTGATGATCTCGAAACCGATGTAGATCGCGAGCACGAACACGGTTACGGCCGTGACGAGTTCTCCCATGTCACTTTCCTCCAGAATCGGCAGTGATGCCGAGCAGGTCCCTCACGCGGGCGTTGTGAACGGCGCCGTCGTGGCACAGCAGGGTTTCAGCGACGACTTCGTCCTCGAGATCGAGCACGAGTTCCCCGTCGGCGATCATCGACTTGAGGTAGGTTTCGATGTTCTTCGAGAACATCTGGCTCGCGTGGTTCGCCTTGCGGGAAACGAGGTCGAGTTCACCGATGATCGTCACGCCGTGGCGTTCGATCGTCTCTCCCGACACGGTCAGTTCGCAGTTGCCGCCGCGTTCGGCGGCGAGATCCACGATCACCGATCCGGGAGCCATGCCCTGGACCATCGCTGCGGTCACCAGGACCGGCGACTTGCGTCCGGGAATGGCGGCGGTGGTGATCACCACATCGTTGCGGGCGACGACCGCACTCATCTGCTCCTGCTGGCGGCGGATGAACTCGTCGCTCTGGGCCCTGGCGTAGCCACCCTTGTCCTCGGCGCCTTCGGTCTCGAGATCGAACTCGACGAACTTGGCGCCCACACTGATCACCTGGTCCCTCACCGCAGGACGCACGTCGTAGGCCTCGACCACCGCGCCGAGGCGCTTGGCCGTGGCGATCGCCTGCAGGCCGGCAACCCCGACTCCCACCACGAAGACCTTGGCCGGTGCCAGTGTGCCCGCCGCGGTCATGAGCATGGGAAACAGCCGGGGCAGCAACCGGGCGGCTTCGAGGACAGCCTGATAGCCTGCCACCGTGGCGGCAGACGACAGGATGTCCATGCTCTGGGCGCGAGTGATCCGCGGCACGAGTTCAAGGGAAAACGCCGTCAAGCCGGCTTCGGCCATGGCTGCGGTCGCCTGGGGGTTCCCGAGGGGATCCTGGGTACCGATCAGGATTTGTCCTTTGCTGAATTCAGCGAGATCTCCACCCTCGGCCTGGGCTCCGGGGCCGCGAACCTGAAGGATCACATCAGCTGCCAGGGCATCGCTTCTGGAGACGATCCGGGCGCCCTTGGCCTCGTAACTCGAATCGAGAAAACCCGCAGAGACCCCTGCACCTTGTTCGACCAGGATTTCGGCACCCGCCTTGACGAGCGGGCCGACCGAAGCGGGCACCAAGGCCACGCGTCGCTCGCCGGGACTCGATTCCCTGAGCACACCGATCTTCATCCCACATCCTTTCGGGGAAACCAGGCGGCCGCCGGACGGCGGCGTATAACCAGACAACAGGGTATCAGAATCAACGAGATGCGCAACCGAAGGCGGGTTGTCTTCCGAATGAGTATTCCCTATCATCATGCATCCTATTACCCTTCATCCCATGCTCCGACCGGGAGTCCGATGATGCTGAAACAGATCCTCCTATCGGGTTTGGCCGCTGTCTTTCTGATGATGGGAGCCGGCAGCGCCGCCGCCGACTGCATGCCGATGCCCGATGCCTTCCTGTCGACAGCCTGGATCTTCAGTACCGATGCCACCATCTTCGCGTCGCCCGCAGGATCCGGCCCATTGCTGTCCCAGGCCCAGGGCCCCAACGGGGCCACGGTCGATGCACGGATCTGGGTCCAGGTCCTCGATCCCATGGGGAACCCTATGGTCGGCTTCGATCCCACCGATATCTGGATCGAAAGTTCCAGCGGATCGGTGTATTCCTGCCTCCCGGCTCACCCTTCGACACCGACCGACATCAATGGCATCACATCGTTCGACGTCGCCTTGAACTGGGGCGGCTACCACGACCCCGACCTCGGCGACCAGCTCATCATCAAGATCTGCAATCAGTACCTGATGATTCCCAATCTCCCGTTGCGCGTGGTCACTTCCGATCTTAACGGTGACGGTGACGTCGATTTGAGCGATGTGATCTCGTTTGCGAGCTTCTTCCTCTCGGGGCTCTACCACCCGAGCATCGACTACTACCACGACGGGACGATCAATCTGTCGGATCTCGTGCGCTTCAGCAGCAGCACGAATCAGCTCTGCCCGCCAGGCTTCTAAATACTACTGTTCCGATCAGGTTTCCCTGGCGCCTCGGGGAGGTTGTGATACATTGCAGCCTCCCCTTTTCCGTGATCCCCAGGAGGAACCATGGTTCGTAGTGTTGTCTTGTCGCTTCTGGCCGCCGCCGCCCTGACCGCAGGATGTGCGAACCACCCTGTCGGCGAACCCATCCGCGTCGTCGACCCCGAGCCTGGAGAAGTTCACTTCGGACCGCTGGCCATGCTCACCGACGGCGGTGAAAATGCCGAGGCCTACTTCAGTTTCGACAACAAGCGCCTCGTCTTTCAAACCACCCGGCCGCCCTACACCTGCGACCAGATCATGGTCATGCCCGTCGGCGGCGGGAACCCCGAGTTGGTCTCCACAGGAACTGGCCGCACCACCTGCGCCTACTTCACGGAGAACGATTCTCATATCATCTACGCCACCACCCATCTCGCCGGCGCCGAGTGTCCCACCCCTCCTGACATGAGTCAGGGCTACGTGTGGGGAGTGTTCGGCGGGTACGACATCGTCAAGCTGGACCTCGAGACGAACGAACTCGTGCGCCTCACCGAAACACCCGGCTACGACGCCGAACCCACCGTCTCGCCCGATGGAAAGACCATCGTGTTCACCAGCGCCCGCGACGGCGACCTCGACATCTACACCATGGATCTCGACGGCGGGAACGTGAAACGCCTGACCGACACGATCGGCTACGACGGCGGTCCGTTCTTCTCGCCCGACGGCACCAGGATCTGCTACCGCTGCGACCACCCCGCCTCCGGATCCGAAACCGAAGACTTCCAGCGCCTGCTGGCCGAGCAGAAGGTCCGCCCTTCGCGCATGGAGATCTGGGTCATGAACGCCGACGGTACCGACCAGCAACAGATCACCGACCTGGGCTGCGCCTCGTTCGGGCCGTTCTTCCATCCCCTAGGAGAGAAAATCATCTTCAGCAGCAACCATCCGAATCCGCGCGGTCGCGAGTTCGAGCTGTGGATGATCAGCATCGATGGGACGGGGCTCAAGCGGATCACCCACTCCGATGGGTTCGACGGCTTCCCGATGTGGGCACCGGACGGCAAGACGTTCGTCTTCGGTAGCAACCGGCACAATTCGAACGACGGGGACACGAATCTGTTTGTGACCGAGTGGATTGACTAGCTGCATCGAGCACCGGCACCATGACAGAGGGGCTGATCCATCCGGATCAGCCCCTCTCTTGTTTCATTCGTGAACGGGGTTCTCAGTCCCAAATCCCCATCTCCGCCCGACAGTCTTCACTCGCATCGGTCCGCGGATCCCAGGGCGGACTCCAGACCAGTTCGACCATGCAGTTGTTGACTTCAACCATCCCCAGCACGGCGTTGCGCGCTGCGGCGATGATTTCCGGCCCCATCGGGCACATGGGGCTGGTCAGGGTCAGGTCGATCTGCACATCGTTGGACTCGTCTTCGACCGTGACACCGCGAATCAAACCGAGATCGACGATCGACATGTGCAACTCGGGGTCCATGACCGGGCGAATCGCTTCGAGAACTGCTTCGGGAGTCGGCATCTCAGGCCTCCGTCGTGGTTTCGGATGGGGCTCGCCCCTGCTCGGCCGAGGCGACCGCCTCAAGCAGGGTGATCCAGGGCAGCAGGGCGCATTTCACGCGCACCGGAAATTTTCGGACGCCGGTCAGAACCTCGAGATCGCCGGGATCCAGCTCGTCGGCGAGCTCACCGGCGTCCGAGTGCATCACGGCCCTGAAGGCCTCGGCCAGGACCCGCACCTGATCGGATGTTCGACCCACGACGAGTTCGGCCAGAATCGATCCGCTCGCTGTGGCGATGGCACAGCCCTGGGTCGCGACCGACACCCCGACGATGCGCTCGGCGTCGTACTTCAGCTGCAAAGTCACGTCGTCGCCGCAGGACGGGTTCTTGCCGCTAGCCTCGGCGTCGCAACACGCCAACGGCGCAGATCCGCGCGGCGAACGGTGATGATCCAGGATCACCTCGCGATAGAGTTCGTCCATCATGTTCCGAACATCCTCCGGGCATCGCCGATCGCCGCGACCAGCGCGTCGATCTCGTCATGGGTCGTGTAGAGTCCGAACGAGGCGCGGGTGGTGGCGACCACGCCAAGCCGCCGGTGCAGCGGCTGGGCGCAATGGTGTCCGGCCCGGACGGCCACTCCGGCCGCGTCGAGAATCTGGGCCATGTCGTGAGGATGGACCAGGGGATCGTGGAAACTCACCAGGCCGCCGCGTTGCGCAGGATCGTCGGGGCCGTAGACGACCAGGCCGTCAAGGGACGCCAGACGATCGAGTGCCGTGGCGTTGATGGAGATTTCATGGGTCCTCACCCGCTCGATTGAAGCTTCGTCGACGAGATCCAGAGCCACCGGAAAAGCCGCGGCTCCGGCCACGTTGGGAGTCCCGGCCTCGAAGCGGGCCGGGATCTCGGCCCAGGTCGCATCCTCGAGGGTGACGGTTTCGATCATCTCGCCGCCGAACTCCACCGGGTCAAGCATCTCCAGCACCTCGGGACGTCCGACAAGGAATCCCAGCCCCATGGGGCCGTACACCTTGTGGGCCGAGAACGCCAACAGGTCGCAACCCAGGGCCTGGAAATCGACGGGCAGATGACCGACCGACTGGGCGGCGTCGACCACGACCAATGCACCGTGACGATGGGCGGCGGCGGCCATTTCGGCCACGGGGTTGATGGTGCCGAGCACATTGCTGACATGGGTCAGGGCCACGACCCGGGTGCGGGCATTCAACAGGGATCGATAGGCGTCGAGGTCGAGTTGGCCGTCGTCGGTGATCGGCACTGCTCGGACGACCGCACCGGCCCGGCGAGCCATCTGGAACCAGGGCACGAGATTCGCGTGATGTTCCATCTCGGTGACCAGGATCTCGTCTCCGGGCGCAATCCGTGCCGCCAGTCCAAACGCCGCCAGGTTCAACGATGCAGTCGTGCCTCGGGTGATCACTACCTGGCTCTCATGCGGCACCCCGAGAAACCGCGCCGTCCTTTTCCGGCAGGCCTCGTAGAGATCCGTGGCTTCGGAGGCCAGGGTGTGCATGCCCCGATGGACGTTGGCGTTGTGCTCCCGCAGGAACCGCGCCTCGGCGGCGATGACCGCTTCGGGTTTCTGGGCGGTCGCGCTCGAATCCAGATAGACCAGGGGCCGCCCGTTGACCCTTCGTTTGAGGACGGGAAAACGCTCGCGGAACATCGCCTCGCAATGCTCGCAATCCCCTCGCTGACCGGCGCAGGGTTCGACGCCCGAAGGAGCTGAGAGGATCCTATGATCGGATCTCATGACTTCGACTCTTCGACGGCGACCAGACGAGCGTCGATGATCGCGGACACGTCTTCGCGCAGGCTTGCAGGCAACCGGGCCAGCGTGTTCTCCAGGAATCCGCGCACGATCATCAGACGGGCCTGACCGTCCTCGATGCCGCGGCTCTGCAGATAGAAGACCTGGTTTTCGTCGAGAGGCGCCACCGTGGCCCCGTGGCTGCACTTGACGTCCTGGTTGAGAATCTCCAGTTCGGGAATCGTGTCGGCTCTGGCCGTACCTGAAAGCACAAGGTTGCGGTTCTCCTGGAACGCCTCGGTTTCGCGAGCCTCCTTCTCGATGCGGATCAGACCCGTGTAGCTGCTGCGCGAATGCCCGGTCATGACGGCTTTGACGTCGATGTCGCTGCGGGTGTGGCCGACCTGATGCACATGACGCGTGTGCACGTCGAGGTGCTGCCGATCGGCGCCGAGGATGATGCCCACCATGTTGCTCCGGGCGCCCTCCCCGGCCAGCGTGGTGATGAGTTCGAGTTTGGCGCGATCGCCGCCGAGGACGCAGAACACGCTCAGCACATCGGCGTCGCGACTCGCCAGGGTGCGCACACCGAGATGCCCGTTGACACCCGCGTTCCAGGCCTGCACCACGACATGCCTCACGTGGGAGCCGGCGTCGGCCACCACTCCGGTCACGCTAGCGACGCGGGTTCCGGCACCGCCGCCGCGATGCTCCTCGACGATCTCGATTTCGCTGGTCGCTTCGGCCACCACCAAAATCCTGGGCAGCACGGCATCATTGGTCGCATGGACGACCACGCGCACCGGAGCAGACAGGACGACCCCTCTGGGAATGCGCATCGCCACGCCCGTGTTCCAGGCGGCTTCGTTCAGATCGGCGAACCAGGCCGACTCGGGAGCCGGCGTCGTCTCGCTCATGCGCTGGGCCAGGGCGCCGGCCTCGGCCAAGGAAATGATTTCCAGTCCAGCTTCGCGTCCCGCAGGCCCCATCGTGATCAGCGGTCGGCGTCCGGGTTGGAGATCCACGACCACGGCGGCCAAAGGATCCATCGTCGCCTTGACATCCGGCCCGCCGAACTCCGACTCCGCTGCCGGCACGAGGTTCGCTGGATCCGTGAAACGCCAGAGATGCTTGACGCGATCGGGACGCGGCGCACCGTCGAGACGACTGAGGGCCGCACCGCGCTGCTCTAATCCCGAAACATCCCCTAGCAGTCCGCCGAGACGATTCACTTCGGCGGCCAGAGGCCGGACCAGTTGTTGCTTGTCAGCCAACGGATCCCTCCATTTCCAGCTCGATCAGCCGGTTCAATTCCACGGCGTATTCCATGGGAAGCTCCTTGACGAAAGGCTCGATGAAGCCGTTGACGATCATCAACCTCGCCTGGTCCTCGCTCAACCCTCGGCTCTGCAGATAGAAGAGTTGCTCTTCCCCCACCTTCGAGACTCGGGCCTCATGCTCGACCTGGACGTCCTCGCGGGCGATGTCCATGGTCGGGTAGGTGTCCGAGCGGGCGGCGTCGCCGATCAGCAGGGCATCGCACTCCACGTTGGTCTTGCAGCCGCCGGCGTTGCGCGCGATCTGCACCATGCCCCGGTAGGTTGATCGGCCGCCGTCCTTGCTGATGCTTTTGCTGACGATGCGCGACGTCGTGTTCGGAGCGGCGTGGATCATCTTGGCACCGGCGTCCTGATGCTGACCGTTGCCGGCGAAGGCGATCGACAAGACCTCGCCGTGGGCGCGCTCGCCCTTCAGGACGATCGAGGGATATTTCATCGTGAGTTTTGAACCGAGATTTCCGTCGACCCACTCGACCACGGCGCCCTCATGGGCGTGGGCCCGCTTGGTCACGAGATTGAAGACGTTCGTCGACCAGTTCTGGATGGTCGTGTAGCGGATATGGGCGTCCTTCATCGCGATGAGTTCCACGACCGCCGAGTGGAGCGAATCCGACGAGTAGGTCGGCGCCGTGCAGCCTTCGATATAATGAACAGAACTGCCCTGGTCGGCGATGATCAGGGTGCGCTCGAACTGGCCCATGTTCTCGGCGTTGATGCGGAAATACGCCTGCAGAGGGATGTCGACCTTCGTGTGCGGCGGAATGTAGATGAACGACCCGCCCGACCAGCAGGCGGTATTCAGGGCAGAGAACTTGTTGTCCCGGGTCGGAATCACCGTCCCGAAGTATTTTTTGACGATCTCGGGATGCTCGCGCAGGCCCGAGTCCATATCCATGAAGATCACGCCGAGCTTTTCGAGGTCCTCTCGGATCGAGTGGTAGACCACTTCGGATTCGTACTGGGCCGTGACTCCGGCCAGGAACTTTCGCTCGGCCTCGGGGATGCCCAAGCGGTCGAACGTGTTCTTGATGTCCTCGGGCACATCGTCCCAGTTGCGGGCCTGTTCGCCCTTGGGCCGGATGTAGTAGTGGATGTTGTCGAAGTCGATCTGGCCGAGCAGATCCTGATTGCCCCAGGTCGGCATGGGTTTCGCCATGAAGATGTCGAGAGCCTTGTGACGCTCCGTGTTCATCCACTCGGGCTCCTGCTTCTTCTGGGAGATGGCTTCGACGACGCCATGGTCCAGACCCTTGGGAAGCTTGGTCATGTAGTCTTCTGGATTGTGGAAGCCGTACTTGGCCTCGTAGTTGTCGCCGATCCCCTCAACGCCCCTGTCGAGGTCCGTGACCTGATCGTTCACACTCATGAGGAGATCCCCTCTGCTGCAGTGACCGTCTCGGGAAGCAACCAGTCGTAACCCCTGGATTCCAGCTCTCCAGCCAGTTCGAACCCGCCGCTGCGCACGATTCGGCCGTCCATGAACACGTGCACCACGTCGGGCTTCACATAGTCGAGGATCCGCTGGTAGTGCGTCACCATCAGCAAGCCTGAGTCTTCGCGGTGGGCCTTGTTGATTCCCTCGCTGACAACCTTGAGCGCGTCGATGTCCAGGCCGGAGTCGGTCTCGTCCAGCAGGGCGAAGTCGGGCTGGAGCATGAGCATCTGCAGGATCTCGAGGCGCTTCTTTTCGCCTCCGGAGAAGCCGTCGTTCAGATAGCGGGTGACGAATTCCTTCTTCACATCGAGTTCGACGAACGCAGCATCCATCTCCTTGCGAAATTCGCGTACCGGAATGTCGTGACCGCGCCGGGCGGTCAACACGGCCCGCAGGTACGACGCCACGGTCACACCAGGCACCGCAACCGGATATTGGAAGCCGAGAAACATGCCCAGGCGCGCCCGTTCATGGGGCGCGAGTGCATCCACACGAATCCCGCGCAGACTGATCCTACCTTCGACCCGGTAGGACGGATGCCCCATCAGGGCCGCGGCCAGGGTCGACTTGCCGGAACCGTTGGGCCCCATCAGGGCGTGCTTCTCTCCGGGCAGGACATCGAGGTCCACGCCCTTGACGATCTCCTTGTCCCCGATGAAGACGTGCACGTCGCGGCAGGAGAAAACCGGGGTTTTCGCATTCATGGTCTCATGACTCCTTGGGATCGTTCAGGTTGCTGGCCGTCCAGACGCATGATCAGGCGAGACGCAGCCGTGGATTCTTCCAGGTTCAGATCGGCGATCGAAGTCTGCTCCAGGACATCGGCAATGCGTTGGGCCAGATGAGTCCACACGCTGCGCAAACCACAATTCGCCGTGCGGGGACATCCCGGGCCGTCCCAGTCGCCCGGAGCACAGTTCACCCCTTCGAGCAGCGGTCGTCCCTGGGCCCGGATTACGTCGGCGACCGTGATCTCGGAAGCCGGTCGGCTCAGGATGTAGCCTCCGGCTCGCCCACGTTGTGCGATGATGATGCCCCCCCGGCGCAGATGCCCGCAGATCTTGGCGATGCTCGTCGCCGGCATCTGTTCATCGGCTGAGAGTTCCATCATGGTGGCTTGCCCGCCCCTTTCGGCGAGGCTCATCACCAATCGCAGAGCATGCTCCTCTGCCTTGGATATCTTCATAACCGATCCTTTCCCTAGGGAATAACGGAGAGTTAGTGCCAATCAAGTTATACTGGACACTTTTGTCAAGTATAAACCTTCCCACGGCCCAAACAAGACAATTTTGGGAGAATGCGACCTAATGGGTTGTACAATGACTGAAAATCTTGTAGAATAAGGACCTTCCAAAGATATGACTCTCGATCCACCACTGGAGGGAACACATGCTCCACCGTACCGTCGCGACGATTTTCTGCTTCGCCATCGTCGCTCTCGTCGCCGCTCCCGCCGCGGCTAATTTGCCCGATCTCACTCTGAGTACAGCCAGCATCCCTGCGAATGCCGTGGCTCTCTTCTCCATTCCGAATGGCACCGGCCAGAATCTCACTGGCGCCATGAATGCCACCGGGGCGACTGTCAATGGTACGATCACCGTGACCCTGCTCAATCCCATCGGCAACCCCATCGCCAACTTTCCTCTCGAGGATATCTGGCTGGAGAGCCTCGATGGCGGCTTGGGCATCTGCGTCACCGCCAACCCCGACGCCGACACCGACGGGGCCGGTCAGACATTCTTCACCGGCAGCCTGAACGCCGGCGGTAATTCGTTCGTCGCCGACGGCGGCGGCTTGCATGTCATGGTCCTCGGTTCCTCCCTCGTGGGTTCGGACCTGGCCTACAACATGCTGTCTCCCGACCTCGACAACACCGGGTCGGTCGACCTGTCCGACACCGTCATGTTCGTGCCTCTCTATACTGGCGGCGGCTACGACAAGACGATCGACTTCTTCTGGGACGGCAACATCAACCTGTCCGACCTGGTGTTCTACGCCGGCGGACTGAACGCGACCTGCCCGTAACAGAAACGGATTTCATTCGTTAGCTTTTTGAGAGTCATCCGAACGGCCGGTCCCCGGGGACCGGCCGTTTGGCGTGCAGACTGGAACATGACTGGCTCTTCGAGCAACCGGCACGTTCGTCTGTGATCCTCAGTCGACGGAGTTCCCGGAAATCGGATCGAGACCGAGGGGGAAAGATACTGTTCCGGCCGCCATTTCAGCCACCGAATGGCCTTCGAGCATATCCCGGATCCGCCCACGCAGGGCACCCCAGGTTTCGTGCATCACACAGGGCCTGTCGTCGCCGCAGGTTGGAAGGCCCAGAATGCAACCGCTCCCCCAGCCCTCCCCTTCACTGACCGTGACCACGTCCATGATCGGAATCGACTCCGCCGGCCGGGCCAACGCATAGCCGCCGCCGGGTCCGGGTCGACTGGTCACCAGTCCACTGCGGACCAATCGATTGAGGATCTTGGCCACCATGGGCAAGGAGACATCGAGGCGTTCGGCCAGACGGGCATTCGGGATCATGCCGTCTTCCTGGGCGAGAACTACCGTGGCATGCAGAGCGTAACGGGTTTCGATTTTGAACATTCCGATTCCACGACTGACGAAAGAGAGGGACAACCCACGAATCATCACCAACAGATATATGTCTGGTCTTGGCCTGTCAACGGCGCGAGTTGTCACAGGGTTGTCAAAAAAGAAACCATTCTTGTGAGGCTTGGAGAAGATGCCTATCATAGTGGCTCGAATCGATGTGTTCTTCACTTTGCCGCCGCCGTGTCTCCCCTCAGGCGACACAGCCCAACGCCAACCTGGACGGATGCCGTGAAGCGATTCTTCGAAAACCCTCTGATCGCGGGCCTGACCTCGCTCAAACTGACTGCCATCCTGATGATCATCTTCGCCTTCGCCATCGGGAAGGCGACATTCATCGAGTCCGACCTCGGCGCTGAGGGGGCTCGCGGCCTCGTCTACAACGCGACGTGGTTCGAAATCCTCCTTGTTTTCTTCTGTCTCAACCTGATCCTGCGTCTGATCAAGGACATGCCCTACAAGCCTCGTCAGTCCGGAGCAGTCATCGTGCACATCTCGATGATCGTGATCCTGGCCAGCGCGGGCGTCACCCGCTGGTTCGGCTACGAAGGCATCATGCCAATCCGAGAAGGCACGAGCACGAACTTCATCTGGTCCCGGGAGCCCCATGTTCAGCTCTCGATCGACGACCAGTTCGCTTCCCACAAGGTGCGGCTTTTCGCCGCCGGGCAATCCACGGCCAAGACGCTGGATCTGGGCGGCGAGGATTATCGTGTTACCGTCGAGGAATACTGGCCCGCTTTCGAAATGAAATACCAGGCCTCAATGAGCGGTCCTTCGGCCCTGGATATGGCCGTGGTCGGACGCGAAGGTCTCGAAGATCTGTTCCTTGTCGCCAGCCAGCCCGAGACAAAGGGCGGTGTCCGATACCGGCTCGTCCGCGGCGCCATGCCCGGCCAGGGCAGCAGCGCCCGCTGGGGCGAGGTCAAGATTCGCGCAGGGAACGAATCAGGACGACTGGTCGTGGACCGAGCCCTGCCGGTGACGGCCGAAATCGCCGGGTGGCGATTCGAAATCACGGAATTCCAGACCTCCTTCAAGGTGGGAGGTGAAGCGAATTTCGACGCCCCGATGGACAACCCCATGGTGCGTGTCGGCATCACTTCTCCCGAGGGTGAGACCGGAGAAAAGCTACTGTTCGCCTATCACCCCGACTTTTCCATGGGCCACAGCGGTTCCGACGAGGCATCCTTCGAGGGCCTCGACATCCTCTACGCCTATGAACAGGGTGTGACCATGGCCCTGGCCGACGATGGCATCGTCACGGTTCGCACCGCCGGCGAGATCCACCGGATCGACATGGAAAGTGGCGAGCCCCAGGCCAGTTTCCCGGGCGGCGAAGCCTTCACCATCGAAAAGTCTGCTCTCTACGGTTCCGCCGACGGCCAGGTGTCCTTCATCGTCCGCGCCGCCCACGAACACGTGCAGCTGCAACCTGGAGTCAGCTACGACCCCAAGGCGCCGACAGCGGCCAGGATCTCGGTCACATCCCCCGACGGGACCAAGGCCGAGGACATCGTCTCCAAGGACGACGGCCGCGGCGCAGCCATCGACCTCGGCGGGAAGACGGCCGTGGTCAAGTTCGGCTCCATCAAGATCCCCCTGCCCTACAGGGTGCATCTCGACGACTTCATGCTGATCAACTACCCGGGCAGCCGGAACCCGGCGAAATACGAGAGCCACATCAAGCTCTACGACGACGAGATGGGCATCGACGGCCAGCCGGTGCGGATCTTCATGAACAATCCGATGACCCATCGCGGCTTCACGCACTTCCAGTCTTCCTACGATCCCGACGAGAAGGGCACCGTCCTGTCGGTCAACTACGACCCCGGCAAGTGGCCCACCTACATCGGTTATATCCTGATCTCGATCGGCTTCGCGCTCATCTTTGCCCGCGACCTGATCTGGCCCCGCAAGGACAACACCCGCGAGAGGAGCCGTCATGCGGCCTGAGATTCGAGCAAGCATCATCGGAGTGGTCCTGACCCTCGTCCTGACGGTCCTGTCGGCGCCCATCACAGCTCGCGCCCAGGACCAGCACCATCATGACGATCCCACGCCCAACTTCCTGAACAGGGAGAACCGCGAGATGGGTTCGCGCCTCCTCATGCAGGACATGCGGGGCCGGATGAAGCCCCTGGACACCTACGTGCGCGAGCTGAGCATGAAGATCTCCAAGCGCGAGAGCTACGATCCCTTCGAGGCGGCCCTGAGCTACCTGCCCGCCGGCACGGAAGAACCAGCCGGCAACGTGGCCTGGGAGCCCCTGGACATGTGGCTGAGCTGGGTCTCGAATCCCCAGTACTGGTTCGACATGCCCGTGATCGCCGTCCGGTTTCCCGGCGTCAAGGACATGATCGGCGTTTCCCAGGACACGAAGTGGGTCTCGGCCCGCAGCCTGATCACGCCCGAGGGCGAGTACATGCTTCAGGGGCATGTCCGCGAGGCCTTGCGAACTCCCGATCGGGACCGCAGCAAGATCCAGCGCAAGCTGCTCGACTTCAACGACCGGTTCAACATCTTCTACGACGCCCTCGGCGGCGGCGGTGTGCGCTTCTTCCCCATCCCCGGCGACGCCAACAACACCTGGGTCGGATTCGATTCGGTCGAGACCCTGCCGGCCGGCGATGTCCGCGATACGGCGAAGCGCGTCACCGGGGAGCTGCGTGAAGCGGCCGCCCACGGGGACAACGTTGTCATCCACCGGGCTTTCACGACCATCGTCGGTTTGCAGAAGGAATACGGCAGCTCAGTGCATACATCCGACACGGCCATCGCCTCGGAGCTGTGGCTGAACCGCTCGCATCCCTTCCGCAACGTGACGATGCCCTACTTCGCTGCCTTCGTGCTTCTCATGGCGGCGTTCTTCTGGAGCCTGGCGCGACGCCAGGAAGAGGCCTACAGCTGGAAGCACCCACTCTACCTGCTGGGCATGCTGGCCCTTGCCGGCTCGTTCGGGTACCACCTCTACGCCTACGTCCTGCGTTGGATCGCCTCGGGACGCGCGCCGTTGAGCAACGGCTACGAGTCGCTGATCTTCATTGCGCTGGCTACGGGCTTGGCCGGACTGCTGTTCGAGCTGAAGGACCGCCGGGGCTCCGCCGGCGGCGTGGCCGCCCTGCTGACCGCCGTGATCCTGGCGGTCGCCATGCTTTCGACATTCAATCCCGACATCGGCCCCCTGGTGCCGGTGCTCGCCTCCTACTGGCTGAACATCCATGTGACGATCATCACCGGCAGCTACGGTTTCCTGGGCCTCGGATCGCTGCTCGGCGCCCTGACGCTGATCCTGATCCTGTTCAAGGGGCCGGACCGTCTCCAGATCCGAGAAGCCGTCTACAAGCTCGACCGTCTGAGTTTCACCGCGCTGGTCACGGGTCTCGGTCTGCTGAGCGTGGGGACACTTCTCGGCGGCGTCTGGGCCAACGAATCCTGGGGACGCTACTGGGGATGGGACCCCAAGGAGACGTGGTCCCTGGTGACGATCCTGGTCTACGCCATCGCCATCCACTTCCGTTGGATTCCCTCGATGAACCGACCTTGGGTGTTGGCCTCCGCAGGTTTCGCCAGCATCGCCTCGGTCGTGATGACCTACTTCGGCGTGAACTACTTCCTGTCCGGGCTGCACAGCTACGCCCAGGGCGATGCCGGACAGGTGCCGGACTGGGTGTTCATCGGAGCGGGCATCATCGTGGCCCTGATCGTGGCCTCCTACTTCTCGGACAGGTTCCGGAGCTGGGGCGACGTACCGAAGTCCTGATGATCGCGATTTTCCTGTTGATCGCTCGGCGAGCCGCCCATCGGGGCGGCTCGTTTTCTTTCTGCAATAGGAGTTTCATAAGGTTGCAGACGTGTGATAGGGTCCGCACACAGGACCAGTTCGCTGATCTCTAGGAAATCAGAACGGGTGTCAATACTACTCGTGTCCAAGGAGGCAAGATGATAGGGACCAAACGATGGATCACCACGGCGACCATGCTGTTGGTGGCCGGAACCGCCGTTGCCGGCGGCTTCAACATCTACGAAGCCGGCGCCAAGGCGACCGCACTCGGCGGTGCCTTCACCGCCACGGCCGACGACGGATCGGCCATCTTCTACAACCCGGCCGGGCTTGCCTTCCTCGAAGGCTCTGCTGTCGACCTCAACCTCATGCCCATTGTGCCGTCGGCCGAGTTCACGAGCGCCCGCATGCCCGATGGGACCTATGCCACCGGCAAGACCACCGAGAGAACATTCCCCATTCCCGGCGCCTACTACTACAAGAACACCGGCGAATTCACTTACGGCATTGGCCTCTACGCCCCCTTCGGCCTCGGAGTCCAGTGGCAGAACCCTGAAACCTTTATCGGCCGCCGTTTGAGCTACGATGTCGATCTCAAGACGGTCTACGTCACTCCGGCCGTGGCCTGGAAAGTCAACGACAATGTCGCCGTATCTTTCGGCATCGATGTGGCCCACACGGAGATCAAGCTTCACCGCTTCAACACCCAGGATTTCGGCGGCGACATGACCCCCCTGAACGTGATCGACGCCACCATCGAGGGCAGCAGCGACCTGAACTTCACGCCGACGGCCGGCTTGATGATCAAGGCCACGGACAAGCTGACCTTCGGCGCCATGTACCATCACGAGAAGGAAATGGCCATCGGCAACGGTAAGATGACCCTCGTGAACGTGGCTCCTGCAGCCTTGGCGCCCACGGTCGATGCAACCATCGCCGCCCTTGGCGGCAGCGAGCACTCCGGCACGACCGCCCTCAACCTGCCGCACATGCTTTCCCTGGGTGCTGCTTACCAGGTGACCGAAGCCGCGCGAGTCGAAATCAATTTCGTCCACTTCGGCTGGAGCACCTTCAAGGAACTGGCCCTCGACTTCGGCAATCCCATGCTCGACCAGACGATCGAGGAGGAGTACGAGGATGTGTGGCAGATCCGCGCCGGCCTGAGCTACGCCATCAACCCCGAGATGACGGCCCTCTTCGGCTACGTGCGGGACAACTCGCCGCAACCGGTCGAATCCATGAGCCCGCTGCTGCCGGATTCGGATCGAAACGACTACTCGTTCGGTCTGGCCTACGCCCTGAACGAAAAGTGGACCCTGACAGGCACCTACATGTCGGTGAACTTCGATGAACGCACGAACGTGGTCGACGGCGAGCAGATCGTCTTCCCGTCCGAAGCCGACGAAGACATGTGGGACCGGACCAATCCACCCGGGTCCTATGACTCGTTCGCTCACATCTTTGGCCTTGGCGTCGGTTACCGATTCTAAAAAGGAGGAATACCATGCGGAAATTCTACATGATTCTGATCGCGCTGGTCGGCCTCCTGGCCCTCGGCTGCAGCCTCGACAGTCCCCAGGTCGTCGAGGTGGAATACCATCAGCCTCAAGGGGAGGAGATCTTCAGCAACTACGTGGCCATCGGCAACAGCCTGACCGCCGGTTTCATGGACGGCGGCCTGGTGATGGCCGGACAGGTCAACAGTTTCCCCCAGCTGATTGCGACTTCCTTCGGTTATCCCGCCGGATCGTTCTATCAGCCCCTGATCGGGTCGCCGGGCGTGGGCTCAAGCGACGTATCGCACCTGGGTGAGGACCTGGTGGCCGGCGTGCTGCACTTCAACGCCGCGGCCGGCAGAATGGTCCCGCTCGACGTCTACTCCAGGGACGACGTGCCGGGGATGCTCCTGGCTGCCGCAGTCCCGGTGCCCTACAGCAACCTCGGCGTACCTGGTGCCACGACCCTGGACATCACCAACGCCCTGGGCGCGGCCACCAGCCAAGCCGGAGACAATTCGTTCTTCGATTTCATCCTGCGGAACCCGACCTTCGGCAACGTCTCGATGCTCAACCAGCTCATCGCCCGGGGGCCGACGATCATGACCATGTGGGTGGGTAACAACGACATTCTCGGTGGATCCCTGGACGGCCAGCCCAACGACGGTGTCGTCCATGCCGACCAGGACGTCAACATCACCCCTGCAGCTCTCTTCGGGCAGATGTACAACACCCTGCTCGACGGCGTCCTCGACGGCGTCGAGAACCGCCACGGACACCGGCCGCTGATTTTCGTGGGGAACATACCTTCGATCACATCGATCCCCCACTTCATGTCGACCGACTTGTTCCGCCAGGTCGCCGGCCTGCCCGACGAGGCGACCATGCCGGTCTTCAGCGTCGAGGCCGACGCGGTCCTGGTGCTGCTTCCGGCCTTGTCCTACGACGGCTCGTCAGGTCCGCTGATCCCGGCGGAATACACCCTGTCCCAGGCCGAGGCCGACCTGGTCGCTGCAACGGTCGTTGCTTATAACGACATCATCAGCGACGCCGTGGCCGCACGCCCCGAAGTGTTCCTGTACGACGCCAACGCTGTGATGGCCGGTTACGCGGGCACACCCCAGGGCATGCACTTCCTGGTCCTCGCCGCCAGCCTGGGGTACGAAGCCGCCGAGGCGACCACCCTGTTCTCCCTCGATGGCATCCACCCCAACAACAAGGGCTACGGTGTGGTGGCCAACGGATTCCTCGCGGTCATGAACACGGAGCTCGGCACCGACTTCCCGATGGTCGATACCGGCGCTTTGACCTGGGATCCCACCTACGGGGTCGGCTACGGAAAAGCCCTGCCAACTCGGCCGAGCATTTCGCCTGAAGCGGCGACGGCCATGCGGGCCCTCTTCCGCTGATCCGAGCGACGATCACTGCGGGCGGGGAACTTCGGTTCCCCGCCCGTTTTTTCATGTCTTGGTCTCAATTGAGACGTGCCACGGCCGAAGATCTCCTGTAGTTTGAAGCGAAACCATCGACCCTCGAGGAGTCATCGTGCGCTACGCGAACGGACCGCGAATGCCTTTCAGCTTCGGGCCTGGCATCACCCCCACGGTGAAGGCCCTGCTCGCTGCCAACATCTCCATCTTCGTCCTGCAGTTCCTGCTCGGCCAGAGCGAAGTCCGCTTCTGGTTCGACTCGACGTTCGGCCTGGTGCCGGGGAAGGTCTTCGGACAGTTCCACATTTGGCAGTTCGTCAGCTACATGTTCCTGCACGTCAATACATGGCACATCCTTTTCAACATGTTCGTGCTCTGGATGTTCGGCTCCGAACTGGAGTCACTGTGGGGCCGCCGGGCCTTTCTTCAGTACTACCTCGTCACCGGCGTCGGCGCAGGCCTGACCTATGTGCTGATCATGCCCCTGATCGACTCGAGCAGCGGCAATCACATCCTCATGGGGGCCTCGGGAACCATCTACGGCCTTCTGGCCGCCTACGCCATGATCTATCCCAAACGCAAGATCATGCTCTACTTCCTGGTGCCGGTGCCCGTGCGCTGGTTCGTCATCGGTCTGGTCGTCGTCGAGATGATGTCCATGTGGCGGGCCGACAACGTCGGCCACCTGGCCCACCTCGGCGGCCTGCTCGTGGGCTACCTGTATCTGCGCGGCGGCCGTCGCCGCTTCGATGAGTTTCTCAAGGCTCGCCGACGCGGTAAAGCATCGTCGCGTTTCCGCGTTGTCGACGATCCTCCCTCCGGCCGCCCTGGCAACGGGACCAGCCGCGGTAAACAGACGCGGGTCGACCAGATCCTCGAAAAGATTTCCCGCGAGGGGCTCGACAGCCTGACCCCCGAGGAACAGGACATCCTGCGGCGTGCCAGCCGTCATTGACCCGAAACGGGCGGACACCATGGAGCTCGATCTCTCCATCATCATCGTCAGTTGGAACACGGCCGACGACCTTGGCGTCTGTCTTGCCGCCCTGCCCGACGCCTGCGGCGACCTCGACCGGGAAACCTTCGTGGTGGACAACGCCTCGTCCGACGGCTCCCCCGATCTCATCCGACTGCTGTTTCCCGAGGTCAAGCTGATCGAATCGGGCAGCAACCTGGGGTTTGCTGCGGGCAACAACAAGGCTTTGCCTCTCAGTCGAGGCCGCCATATCCTGCTGCTCAACCCCGACACGATTCCCGAACCCGGCAGCCTGGCCCGCCTCTCCGTCTTCCTCGACAGCACCTCCGGGGCCGGAGCCTGCGGTCCCCTGCTCACCGATGAAAAGGGCGAGCCCACTCTGAGTTGGGGTACGGGTCCTCGGCTGAGATACCACCTGCTGAACCTGATCGATCCTTCCCGGCGATGGCTACCGGATCCATGGCGCAGCGCCACCGCCGCCCGCATCGGTACCGAGACCGGTCCACCCAGAGAGGTCGCCTCGATCGTGGGCGCCTGCCTGATGATGACCCGGGAGGCCTTCGCGCGCGTCGGCGGCCTGGACGATCGCTACTTCCTGTACTTCGAAGAGACCGACTGGTGTTTGCGGGCCCGTCGGGCCGGTTTCAAAATCTGGTATCTGCCGACGGCGCGGGTCGCGCATCTCGAAGGCCGCGCCGCCGCACGGGTCAGCCGCTTCAGCCAGGCCCAGTTCCAGAGCAGCTTGCGGATCTTCGTCACCAACCACCAGGGCGCTGCGAAGGTCCCGCTCTACCGGATTGCGCTCTTTCTCGAATACGGGTTCAAGGCCCTGCTCCGAGGGCTGTCTGCCGTTCTGACACACGGCGAGGGCCGCGTCGAAAACGCGGCCCTCGCTTCGGATCACTGGTATGTGGCGCGCCTTCAGTGGCGCTCACGGCTAGATCCGCGTCCCCCCACCTAGAGATCAGCGGTCAGTTATTCCCGTTTCCGCTCTCGCCTTCGCCGGGTGCCCGTCCAGCTCCGCCGCGACGTCCCCGGCGGCGACCTCCTCGGGATCGGCCACGCGGAGTTCCGATGATCGCGCGTTCCCGACTGTCTTCATCGCGCGGTGGGCGCGAAGTGGCGACCGGCGCATCCTCGAACTGCCGAGGCGGTGGCGCGCTCTGGGAAGGGGACGGAGCCGAGGATGTCGTCGGACGTCGTCGATTTCCACGGCTCCTGGGCTGGGAGCGACCGTCCCGTTCCAGGTCAGCCAGAAGATCCCGGTCGTTCCGCAGCGACAGCACCTGGAAGTTCTCCCGGTGCATGCCCGGATCGTCGATCACGTCGATGGTCATGCCGTGCTCGGAACACAGTTCGTCGAGCTGTTCGGACTTCTCCCTCAAGAGGTGCATGGCGAGCATGGGATTGGTCTTGATCTGAACGATCCGCTCCCCAGTCTTGTGGAAGACACGGTGCACTTCCCGCTCGACCCGGTTGGCCAACGTCGCCAGGCTCAGTACCTTGCCGGTCGCCGCGCAGTAGGGACAGTCGTCGCTCAGGAAACTCACCAAGGAGGGCCGTACGCGTTGCCGGCTCATCTCGATCAGTCCAAGTTTGCTGATCGGGAAATCCTTGGTCCTGGCCCGATCGTACTTCAGGGCGTTGTGCAGCTCGTTCTGGACCCGCTTGCGGTTGTTCTCGTTCTCCATGTCAATGAAGTCGATCACGATGATGCCGCCGATGTCCCGCAGACGCAGTTGCCGGGCCACTTCCTTGGCGGCATACATGTTGGTCTCGGTGATCGTATCCTCCTGATTCCGCTTGCCGGTGAAACGGCCGGTGTTGACATCGATCGAGACCATAGCCTCGGTCTGCTCGATAATGATGTAGCCGCCCTTCTTGAGCCAGACCCGGTTCTCGGTGCTCCTGCGGATCTCCTGCTCGACGCCGTAGCGGTCGAAGATGCCCTGGGTGTCGCGGTAGAGCCTGACCCGGTTCTTGAGGTCCGGCGCGAAGATTTTGACGTACTTCATCAAACGGTCGTAGTCGCTCTTGTCGTCGATGACGAGTTCTTCGACGTCCTCCTTGAAAATGTCGCGGATCAGGCCCACGACCATCCCCACGTCCTCGTGGACCAGCGCTGGTGCCTTGCACTCCTCGGTCGCCTTCTCGATCTGCACCCAGAGGTCCGACAGGTACTTCACGTCGTTGCGAACGGACTTGTCGTCGGCGCTTGCCGCGGCTGTCCGGATGATGAAGGCACCGTCCTCGGGGCGGCATTCCTGCAGGATCTCCTTGAGGCGGGCACGTTCACCGCGGTCTTCGATCTTCCGTGAGACCCCGACGTGCTTGCCCTTGGGCATGTGGACAAGGTAGCGGCCCGGCAGGCTCACGTCCGCGGTCAAGCGCGGCCCCTTGGAGCTGATCGGCTCCTTGGCGACCTGCACCATGATCTCGTCGCCCACCCGGAGCACTTTGCCGATGTCCGGCACGTCGCGGCTGTGACGGCCGTGTCCCCGCCGCGTGGGCCCTGGGACATCGGCGTCGTCGTCGTCGTCCGGATCCTCGTGAACCAGATCCGACGCATGAAGGAACCCTGCACGTTCGAGCCCGATATCCACGAAGGCAGCTTGGAGTCCCGGTTTGACCGATGTCACTTTGCCGATGTACACGTTGCCGACGATCCGTTTGGCGTCGGCACGCTCAATGAGCAGCTCGACCAGGTCGCCGTCCTCCAGAATCCCGATTCGGATCTCATGAGGGTTCGAGTTGATGATAATGTCTTTGCGCATCGATTCGTCCAGTCTGTTGCCGCTCAAGCTGAGAGGTGTTTCCTCAGCCAGAGACGCTGATTGTGTTCGCGGATCCTGTGCAACGGCGACGACCAGGAATCGTCGTCGGATCGCGTGAGGAGAGCCGTACGGCGGCCCCGGCAGTACCGGGGCTCGGGAAGGGCGTCGCCGAACAGGGCCGCGAGGAATTCATGGATCGGCAAACCGGGACGGTCGAGCAGACGCAGGATCTTGATCAACAGCGTCGGCCCAGTCATGTCGTCAGCCGGTTCTCCAATCTTGAGACCATCGTCGGGGATCAGTGGCCGCAGGTCCATCTCTACATTGCCTTTGGGACGAAGTCGCAGATGCACGACGCTGTCCTCGGCAAGGAACGCTTCGATGATGGGACCCACGATCGCGCTTTCGGGTCCGCCCTCGGATTCGGGGGGCAGGACGACGCGATAATCCATTCTGTCAATGCCGCGATCGATGGCCTCGGGGACCACGGCACCGATCCGTTCGCTGGCGAGGATCCTCAGGCCCTCGGGTAGCTGGGCGTTGAGTCGCTGTTCCCAACCCGGCACCTGATAAGTCAGGGCCAGATCGAGCAGCTCGTGGTCACCCTCCACGCCCAAAGGCAAAGGGGGACCGAACTTGATCAGGGGATGAGGGTTGAAACCCTGGCTGAAGGCCAGGGGCAGGCCGCTGCGACGCAGGGCCAGTTGCAGTTGTCTCTGGAAATCCAGGTGACCGAGCAGGGCCGTGTCACCCAGCTTGGTGTACTCCAAGCGGTACCAGCATTTTTCCGCCCCCCGGTTACGCCAATTGGCCCATTGGGGCTGCTCGACGGTCTCATCCAGGGGCGAGGCATTGCGGGAGTCGAAAGACAAGACGGAGGACAACCCGGATTCGGAGACATCGGCCGAGTGAGTGACTTCACCGTTCTTCAAGCGAACCTGCCCCGGCTTGGCGCGTGTTCCGTCGAGCTGTTCTGCGAAGATGTGCTCCTGCTCCGGCGTGCAGGCGCCACAAAGCTCGCAGCCGCCTTCCAGGCGGCAGTCCTGGACCGTCAGGCCATCCAGGGACTTTCGCCAATCCTCGATCAGGAATTCCTTGGTCACCTGGGCGAAGACGCCGTCCCAGGGCAGCGGCTCCGAAACGTCCCGGGGCCGCAGATATTCGGCGGGATCGACGCCGCAGTCCGCGAAGGCCTGATCCCAGATCTCCGGTCGGAGTTCGTCTTCCCAGCCGTCGAATCGGGCACCGAGACGCCAGGCTTTCTCGACGACCTCGGCCAGGGGCTCCCCCCCGAGACCGAGCACGCCCTCGAGGTTCGAGACCTCGGGAGCACGCAGGCTGATCTTGACCTTCGTGTTCCTCAGCCCGTCGAGCACCAGACGGTTGCGGCGGCGAATCTCATCGCCGTCGATCTGACCAGCCCACTGGAACGGCGTGTGGGCCTTGGGCGAGAAGGGTGAAATCGAAACGGTGACCTGCGCTCCACCTCTGGGAGCCAGGGCGGCCACCCTGGCGACGAGCTCGATGATGGCTTGGATATCCTCGTCGGTCTCGGTCGGCAGGCCGATCATGAAGTAGAGCTTCACCTTCTTGGCGCCGCTGTTGAACGCCCGGCGGGCGCTGAGCAGCACGTCATCTTCGGTGATGTTCTTGTTGATCACGGTGCGCAGGCGCTGGCTGCCGGCCTCGGGTGCGAAGGTGAACGAACCGGCTTTTTCGCGCGAGAGCATTTCGTACATCGACTCGTCGAGGGCGTCCACCCGCAGGCTCGGCAGATCGAGGTTCGTGTGCGAATCCTCGATGCCTTCCAGGATTCCCTTCATGGCCGCGCCGAGTCCCGTGAAATCGCAAGTCGAGAGGCTGAGCAGGGAAATTTCCTTCCAGCCCAGATCCCGCGAGCCGCTCAGGGACATCTCGACCACCTGGGCCACATCACGTTCCCGCACCGGCCGGGTGATCATGCCCGCCTGACAGAAACGGCATCCACGCACGCATCCGCGCATGACTTCAAGGCTGAGGCGATCGTGAATCGCCTCGACGACAGGCACGAGCGCCTGGAGTGGCGGGAACGCATTGAGGTCGGCGACGACACGGCCTTCGGTCATGTCGGTTTTGCCCCGCCACCAGGTGCCCTTCAAGGCGTGGATCCGTTCCAGGGCCCCGGACCTGCCCTCGCCGGCCCGTTTGGCCGCGAGCACGGCATCGGCGATTTCGAGGACGATTTCTTCCCCGTCGCCGATGCAGAAGACATCGACGAAGGGTGAGAGCACTGCGGGATTAGCGGCGCAATGTCCGCCGGCGATGATGATAGGCGAGTGTTCGCCGCGATCCTCGCATCGAAGGGGCAGACCGGCCAGATCCAGCATCGTCAACACATTGGTGTAGCAAAGCTCGTAGCCGAGCGAAAAGCCCAGCACATCGAAACGTCCGGCCGACACCGAGGATTGAAGACCCCAGAGAGGCAGCTTTTCGGCGCGCATGCGCTCTTCCAGATCGGTCCAGGGAGCGAAGGCAAGGTCGGCGAAGCAGTCGGGATGGGCGTTGAGCCCTGCGTAGAGCTGGCGCAGGCCGTTGTTGGAGATTCCCAGTTCGTAGACATCGGGAAAGGTCAGCAGGACGTTGGCACACGCCTCGCTCCAGGGCGCACGGACGGCTCCCAGTTCGCCTCCGACATAGCGTCCGGGGCGGATGATCAGGGGTAAGAGACGCGTGCGCAGCGTCCGCGCCAGGTGCGCGGGGTCGTCGTGCCGCGGATCGGGACGGAATGTCCCGCCTCCGTCGTCGCGAAGCAAGGGGCCTCGATTCTGATACCGACCAGGTTCGTTACCGATCGCCCGGAGTCCCCGTTACCGGGATCTGATGGTCCTTGGTCAGCATCTGCTTGTTCATATCCGCGTCGAAGGCGATGGGGTACTTGCCGGTGAAGCAGGCATCACAATAATCCTGCTCCCCCCCGGCGGCTACCATCAGGCCATCACGCGAGAGATACGCGAGGGAGTCGACGCGAAGGTACGTGGCGATCTCCTCGACCGTGTGGCTCGAGGCGATCAGCTCCTGACGGACCGGTGTGTCGATTCCATAGTAACAGGGGTGCGTCACCGGAGGCGAGGCGATGCGCAGATGCACTTCGACGGCTCCGGCGGCACGGATGATCTTGACCAGCTTGTGCATGGTGGTGCCGCGGACGATGGAGTCGTCCACCAGAACCACTCGCTTGCCTTCGATCAATCTCCGGACAGGGTTGAACTTGATGCGAACCGACATGTCCCGAACCTTCTGGGCCGGGGAGATGAAGGTTCGACCCACGTAGTGGTTGCGAATGAGTCCCAGCTCGAACGGCAGGTTCGCCTGACGGGCGAAGCCCAGGGCAGCCGTGTTGCTGGAATCGGGCACGGCACAGACGAGATCGGCGTCGACCGGGCTTTCCTGGCCCAGGATCTCACCGCACCGGCGGCGGACCTCATCGACACTCCGCCCGAAAACCGTGCTGTCGGGGCGCGAGAAATAAATGTGCTCGAACACGCACTGGCGGCAGCCCTGGGGCTCGGCGAGCCTGCGACTCTTCAGGCTGGCCCCGTCCAGGACGACCATTTCGCCTGGCTCGATGTCACGCAGGTACGTACCGTCGATGATGTCGAAAGCACAGCTCTCCGAAGCGACCACGTAGGAATCCTGGAAACGCCCCAGGCAAAGGGGCCGGAAACCGAGGGGATCGCGGGCAGCGATCAGTCGATCACGGGTCAGGACGAGCAGGCTGTAGGCTCCCTGGACATGAGTCAGGGCCTCGGCCACGGCGTCCTCGAAAGTCTCGGCACGGCTGCGGGCGATCAGGTGAAGAAATACTTCGGTATCGCTCGTGGTGCTGAAAATGGAGCCCTGCTGCTCCATTTCCCGCCGCAATGTATAAGCATTGACCAGGTTGCCGTTGTGGGCGATGGCCACCTTGCCCCGATGGCAGGTCACCTGCATGGGCTGGGCGTTCTCGAACATGGATGAACCCGTGGTCGAATACCGAACATGGCCAAGACTGAACTGACCGGTCAGTCCCTTGACCACCGATTCGGTGAAAATATCAGCCACCAGGCCCATGGCCTTGAAGGTCTTGACGACGTGACCGTCCGACGTGGAAACTCCCGCGCTTTCCTGGCCGCGATGCTGGAGCGAATGCAGGGCGAGAGCCGCCAACTCTCCGGCGCCGTGGCTGTTGGCAATGCCCACGACTCCGCATTCTTCGCGCCAGTGACGCTCGTCCAAGCCCATCCGGTCCTCCGTCTCAAACCCGCAGAGCTGTTCGCCAGCCCTGCATATGGGGATTGACCAGCAGCCCTTCACGGGAGCTTCTGGCCTCGACCAGCGATGCCGCCACGGCGGCTGGATCTTTGGCCGAACCATCGATCGTCAGGCGCCAAATCTCTCCGGAAAGGAGAGGGCCCTCCTCGCCGAGAGCATAGGCGCAGACGTCGACCGATGTTGCTCCGGAAGGGGCGGGCCCTCCCAGGAGCGCCGTCAGGATTTCGTTCTCTCCCGGCAAGTCACTGGCAACCACCGTGCCAGGCCATGCGGCTGGCAGCTGTGCTCCCCTGGCGGCGACCGCATCGAAGAACCAGGGCGACTCGGCGCCCTGCAACTCGAAATGGGCGTAATGATGCTTGTTGGGGTTGAAAAACCGCCCGACAGACAGCATCCGTGCCACGGATTCCGGAGCATCGGAACCGGTTTCCTGCCAGAAACAGTGGAACTCGGCGCGATGGAGAGCAAGAAGATGCTCTCCTCCGATCAGATTCCGACGAGCCACACGCCCGGCGGTCTCCGCATGGAGATCAACACCCTTGTGGCCGATCATCAATGTAGTCTGGATGATCATCGATCGCCTCCTTCGGCGCAACCCCGGATCGAGCAGACAGTTAGCAAAGTTCCACCAATCTCGCGAACAGGAACTGACCAGGACCTCCGGCCGAGAGTTTCGCGACATCTCCAGACGCCGCCCGGCGACGGCGTCCCCAGGGATGGTCCAGATCCTCAGGCACCTGGAACAGCCAGGCTGCCCGCTCGGGGTGGGGCATCATCCCCAGCACGTTGCCATCGCGGTTGGTCAGCGCCGCGCAGGCTTCCAGAGATCCGTTCGGATTGGCTACACTGAACACGGCACCATCGGCTCCGGCATAACGAAATGCCAAGTACCCCTCTGCCGCCAACCGGGCGAAAACCGCTGAGTCCTCGTGAGTGAACCTGCCCTCGGCATGGGCGATCGGCACGGGCAGGGTCCCAGTGAAACCTTCGAGGAACTGGCAGCGGGAGTTCGGAACCGGCTCGAGCACCACCCAGCGGGAGTAGTAACCCCGACGACCCGGATACCGGTTCGGAGCCAACGCGACTTCCACCGTCCCGAGGCCCTCGCGCCCCGGCACCAATCCACTCTCGACGAGCACCTGGCAACCGTTGCAAATCCCCAGAATGGGCTTGCCGGCAGCTGCGGCGTCCTGAAGGGCTCCGAGCAGCGGATCCTTGGCGGCGACCGCGCCAGCACGCACACGGTCCTGATAGGAAAAACCACCGGGAACGAGAAAGCCGTCGAACCTGGACAGCTCGGAAGCTGGTCGGGTCCATCGGTAGATCTCAGCCTCGCCGCCGGCGGCGACGATCGCACGGGCCGATTCGTCTTCGCAATTCATGCCGGGCAGCTGCAGGACAGCCAGACGGGGCCGGGCACCGGTCAGCACGGCGGGCGCCACCAGGGTCGGGTGGTCATCCCACTCTCCACGGGGAAGCGTGCGATCGGCCAGGTCGGGTCGGTTGCGTGTCGCCAGGATCCTGGTCAGCCCTTCCCGCCAGGAAGCTGCCAACTCCTCGAGAGCTGGGGCCGCGATCACTTCGTCGCGGTCGTTCCTCAGCGTCAGGCATCCGTCGGCGACAACCTCGCCCAACAGGTCCCAGACCGCGCCGGAATCGTTCAGGATCAGTTCGGCTCGGGATCCATCCTCGGCGGCGATTTCCACGACGAAACCGCCTCGCTCGCTGTAGAGGAATTCGCGCGCCGTCAGGCCGGCGCAGGACGCGGGCTGGGTCACTTGAGCGCCCAGATGTGCATGGCCTTCGAGCCCGAGCGCCATCTCCGCCAGGGCCACCGCCAAGCCTCCATCGCTCACATCATGGGCTGCACGCACCAGACCGGCCTCCACCAGCCGGCAGACACCGTCGATCTCCCGGCGGAAGGCTTCGAAGTCCAGGGGCGGCAGCGCATCTCTTCCGACGACCAGTCCGGCCTCGCGGGCCAGCGTCGCGGTGGTGGCATCGGACGGACGGCCGACAAGGTAGAGTCGGTTGCCCGGAGTTTCGAAATGGGAGCTGCGGCAGTGGGACACGTCAGCCACGTTGGCGACGCAGGCCACGATGGGCGAAGGGGCCACCGTCTTGCCCGAAGCGCTCTGGTTGTAGAAAGAGACATTGCCCGAAACCACAGGCAGGGCTTCGCCGCCTCTGGCGTGCAGGGTGAGGCCGCGGCAGGCGTCCCCCACGCCGCGGACCGCTTCGCGGAACTGGCGGAAGACTTCGGGCACTTCGGGATTGCCGAAATTGAGGCAGTC
>Ga0180007_10000567_pt1 | contig 59595 bp, 45 predicted proteins | sample MM_PC_MetaG_FD_121122 | JGI IMG/M metagenome (GOLD analysis project Ga0180007, IMG submission 121122) | Groundwater microbial communities from the Aspo Hard Rock Laboratory (HRL) deep subsurface site, Sweden - MM_PC_MetaG | ecosystem: Environmental > Aquatic > Deep subsurface > Groundwater...
ACTGAAACTTTCTTTAGCTATGAGGCGAAGGGAGTGGTTTATGGGGCTTTGGGGTTCAACTAAATTGATGTCTTGGCCTTTTGTCGTTGATTCTTAATTTTCTAATGACCGATTTGGGTTTAAGATTGGGCTTCTTTTTGCAAGATATGGTAAGACCAAATATTCTTATCTTATCACTAGATTTTGTAAATTTAACTAAATAAAATAATCCTTTATGAATATTAAAGAAACTGCAAAAGAAAAAACTATTTCAACTCGTAATCAACTTATTGAAGTTGGTTTAACTTGTTCCAATCTTGAAGAAAAGCAATATAATTTTGAATTTGTTACTCAAAGTGATAGAGACAAAATTAAAGTTCAAGTTTATTTTGGAAAAAAAGGAGTAAAGACAATTCTACAAGGAAATAACACCTCAATTCTTTACACTGAGATTTACCCAATTATTTTTGAACAAGCTGCACTTAATCTTCCAACTGATTTAGATGAACCGAAAGAATATATTGGAAGTGATGAATCCGGCAAAGGCGATGTTTTTGGTCCATTAATAACAACAGCATTTTATGTGGATGAAAAAGCCAAACTTAGATTATCTCAGCTTGGAGTTTGTGACAGCAAACAGTTAAATGAAGCTCAAATAACTTCAATTGCAAAAAAAATTCGAGAAGAATTTTCACAAAATTTTGAAACAATTCCTCTTTTTCCAGAAAAATATAACGAGCTTTATGGAAAATTTAATAATCTAAATGCCCTGCTCATTTGGACTCACTCCAAAGCAATATCCAATCTTTTAGAAAAGTATAAATGTAAAAATATAATAGTTGATAAATTTAGTAATAGAGCATTAAACATTACCAATAATAATTCCGATAATAAACTCGAAATATTACAATTAACAAATGGTGAAAGATATATTGGTGTAGCAGCTGCTTCAATAATTGCAAGAGATACATTTAATAGATGGTTCATTAAAATGAAAAAGGATGTCTTTGATTTTCCAAAAGGGGCTTCAAAAAATGTTGAAGAGACAGTAAAATTCTTTAGCAAAAAACATTCGTTTGAAGAATTAAAAGCTGTTTCAAAAATTCATTTTAAAACCGTTCAAAAGTTTATTTAGTAAAAATAATAGTCAAAAATTATGAGGATCTTATGGCTAAAGTAAAAAAAATTAAGCGAATTGGAATTTTAACAGGTGGGGGTGATTGTCCAGGACTAAACGCAGTTATTCGCGGAGTTACGAAGCCAGCTTTAGATCATGGACTTAAAGTACTTGGTATTTTAGATGGCTTTGAGGGATTGGTTAATGGGAGTGCAATTGAAGTTTATGACAAAGATGTTTCTGGAATTTTATCGCAGGGTGGTACAATTTTAGGTTCATCAAATAAAGGTGACCCTTTTCATTGGCCTATTGAAGTTGATGGACAAATTAGAATTACAGATAAATCGAAAGAAGCAATTGCTAATTATAATATGTGGGGATTAGACGCACTTATTGCAATTGGTGGCGATGGCACAATGCATATTTCAAAAGGTTTAATGGATCTTGGAATGAATATTGTTGGTGTGCCAAAAACAATTGATAACGATTTAGAAGCAACCGAATTAACCTTTGGACATGATTCAGCAGTTTATGTTGTTACCGAAGCAATTGATAGATTGCGCACTACCGCTTCTTCTCATCACCGTGTAATGGTAATTGAAGTTATGGGTAGATATGCTGGATGGATTGCTCTTAATGGTGGCTTAGCTGGTGGAGCAGATATTATTCTTATTCCTGAAATGCCATTTGATTGGGACGCAGTTTATGAAAAAGTTAAACGTCGCTCAATGCTTGGGAAAAAATATAGTATTGTTTGTGTTGCCGAAGGTGCAAAACCAAAAGGTGGTGAGTTAATTATTAAGAAAACAGATGTAAAAAGAACCGACCCAATTCAACTTGGCGGAGTAGCCGAAATTGTTGCCAAAAGCATTGAAAAAAGTACAGGCTTGGAAACTCGTTATACTGTTTTAGGTCACCTGCAAAGAGGTGGAACTCCCACAGCTTTTGATAGAATTCTTTCTACAAAATTTGGTACTTCTGCAATCGATTTGGCTATTAAGCAAAAATTTGGAAGAATGGCAGCACTTAAGTGCAACGAAGTTAGAAGTGTAACTATTGAAAGTGCAATTCAAAATCAAAAATTAGTAAAGCAAACAGATCAAGCATTTATTTCGGCAAAAGCGGTTGGAGTCTGTTTTGGTTCTAAAAATTTATAAGATTTTATTTGCAAAAAAATAAATTCTTATTTATGTTTGGATTCATCTTTTTGTAAGATATGAAATAATGAATGGGGTCATAGCTCAGTTGGTTAGAGCGCCTGCCTGTCACGCAGGAGGTCGCGAGTTCGAGTCTCGTTGACCCCGCAACCTAAAGCCTTATAAGATAATAACTTATAAGGCTTTTTTATTTTAAATAAATCACCAAATTAAAAACTATAAAACCTTTTATAACATTTATTGAAAATTTTACAATTTTCTTCCGAATTTTATTGCTTTTAGAGAAGTGATTTCTTACATTACTACAAGATTAGAGTATATGTCAAACTAGCTAAATAAATGTTTTATTTTCAATCGTGGGTCTAAAAATATTTTATGAGAATCATAATGATATTTAGTTTTAACAAAATAAATCCTCAATATTTATGCTTATACTGCTGTATTTGTTATATAATTATTGGATTTTTTATTTCACCTATATTGCAGAACACTTCTCGAATATTTTAGAATAAGCTAACAAAATTATGTTGAAGGAAATATTTTATTGGGAAAGTATTTCAATGAAGGAGATAAAGATTATGACTTCGAACAACTTAATATTGAAAAAAACTCTTACAATGGTTTTAGCTTCTGGATATGATGATGGTATGTTGCCATTAACTGAAAATAGAGCAAAATCATCAATTCCATTTGGGGGTAAATACAGAATTATTGATATAGCTCTCTCAAATTGTATTAATTCTGGATTAAGAAGAATTTATATTCTAACTCAATATAAATCAGATTCATTACATAAACATATCTATAAAGCTTGGAAAATATTTCAGCGTGAATTGAAGGAGTTTATCTATTGGGTTCCTCCGCAATTAAAGTCAGACAAATTTTGGTATTCTGGAAATGCGGATGCTGTAAATCAAAATATTAACTTGTTAAAAGAAAACGATGAAAACCTTTTAGTACTATCAGGTAATAGTATTTATAAAATGGATTACTCAAAATTTATAGAATATCATAATGACATTAAAGCGGATCTTACTATTTCATACGCTAATCTTCCAATGAAGAGATGTAAACAGTTAAATACACTAAAAATTAATTCAAATAATAAAATATTAGGTTTTAATAAAAACCATTTAACAGATGAAACAATTTATTCAAAATCAAATAATTTGATGGCAAACATTGGCATATATGTTTTTAGAACCAAAGCATTAAAGGAAGTGTTGAATAATATGCATATTGAAAATTTAAGCATTGTTGATTTTGCAAAAGATGTTATTCCTTATATGATTCACAATAATTTTAGCTTAGCAGCATACCCGCTTAAAGATATTAATGAAGAAAGAGAAGCATACTGGGCTGATATAGAGAATATTGATAGTTATTATAATGCAAATATGGATCTATTAGAAGAATCTCCGGGTTTTGATCTTTATGATGAAATGTGGCAATTTAGAACTTATCAAGGACATTATCCTCCAGTAAAAACTATTTCTACTGGGAATTCAAACATTACCAGAATTCATAATTCTCTAGTTGCAGATGGTTCTGTTATTTCGGGTGGAACTGTTGCTAAATCAGTTTTAGGTTTTAAAGTTATGGTTGAGAATGGAGCTCATATTTCAGATTCAATTATAATGGATTATTGCAAAATTGGCTATAATTCTAGAATTAGAAGAGCAATAATTGATAAAAATGTTGTTATTCCGGAAAATGTATCAATTGGGTTTGATTTAGAAAACGACATGAAGAATTTTTTAGTAACAGATTCTGGCATTGTAATGGTGCCAAAAAATTATGTATTTAGCGATCTAATCACACAAGAGCATTCCAAAATTGATTTACTTGAAGCGAGAAAAAGAAATGTAACAGTTGAAAATATTATCTTCAACTAATTTATTTTATTTTGCTTTTTTGTAAATAAATGTAGCTTAATGCCTTATTGAGTTACTAATCAATTCAGATAATGGAATTTAGCAAAGAGATTCTAAATATTATTTTTTAAAAAATTGTATTGAAGGGGATAATTTAACTCTAATTTTGCAATAGAAAATAAAACTCTCTTTAAATATTTCAAAAATAATCATTTACATGATTACTTAATATAACCATTTTTTATTGCTTTGCATTAGGATAAACGTTTATATCATAATAACTTACAGCAATTGAAATTCTCTGATGAATAATCTGGTTTAAGTAAAAAATGATGTTTTTAAAAAAGCTTTTCGCACGCCAACAAATTGTTTTGTATCTTCCCAATCAAAAAAAGAGAGACTTTGCATGCAAAAATTTACTGATAATAATATTGTTTTAATAGAAGATATCCACAGATACGAACTACTTGATGACCCAAATTTTGAATTTACATCGTGTACTAATTTTATCAAATTATTTTTTGAACCATTTGATAAAATTGGGATTGCCAATAACCTAACAAGTTCACATGATAAATATATTGATATGACACCGCAAGAATTAGTTGAAGAGTGGGACAAATCTGGGGATGAAGGCACAGCAATACATAATGAAATTCAGCAATTTATAGATAATGGAACAGAACCAGTAAAGGAAAAAAGTATACTTGCTGTTGAATGGATAAAGGAGAACATGACTGATAGAAATATTCTATTTTCAGAAGTTATGGTATACTCAAAAGAATTAGAACTTGCTGGCTCAATTGATTTATTAGTTTATAATAGTGAGACTGATTCATATAAAATATTTGATTGGAAAACGAGCAAAAGGATAGATATTAATTCTTTTAGAAACAGAATGGGAAATCATAATGCCAGTTCTCGACTCATGGATTGTAATTATATCCATTATTCACTACAACTTTCGTTATATCAATATATTTTGGAAAAACATTATGGTATTAAAATAGATGATGCTGAAATAGTTCATATTGGTGAGTCAAGAATAACAACTTACAGATATCAATATTTCAAAAATGAAATAGAGAATATGCTTAAAACCGACAGGGAGATGTTGAAAAAGAAAGCAGAAGATAGTTTAACAAAAGATTATATTTAGTTAAAAATCCAATTAGGAGTCATATTTGGAAAAACTTACCACAAAATAAGTTCACAAAAATTGTGATTAATAGGATGCGGGCATAGAAATAATCCTAATTTTAGTCCTTTCTTCCATTCAAATATTGCATAAATAGACAATGCATCTTTTTACAATTAGTTTATTAAAATTTTATGCTATATGTTACTCTCACCAGTAATAATATTTAAAAAATTAATGCAAATTGACTCTAGTATTTTTAACAACAGAAAGAGAGAATATGCCAAAAATAACAATACTTTTAACCTTACTCATTTCTATTAATTTATTTGCCCAAGATATTTCGGTTGAAAATAGTAATCCAAGAATAAATAATCGTTTTGGAATAAATGCAAATTTGGGAGGACCAAGTTTGATATTATCTTTTTCTCTTGATTATTTTTTTACTCCAAATGTAAATGTAGAAACTGGAGCTGGAATATTTGGATATTATGGGGGCGTAAAATATCACATAAATGGAAATAGACCAGAAAAAAACTGGACACCATATGTTGGATTAAATATAATACATATTCCAGATATTAATTTATACAGTATAAGTGAGACAAGAAACGGATTATATATTCCATTAGGTCTTCAATATTTAAGCAATAATGGCTTTACATTTGGAACGGAAATAGCTGGCTTAGTTTTAAGTGGGGCTAAAACCCATGTTTGGGGTGCAATTAAAATTGGATATCATTTTATTAGCAAGTAATTATTGTTAAATATTAGTGTTGTGTAAAGCAATTTGTTACAGATTGCTTTACACAACTCGTAAATACATCTATAAAAATATAAATTATGGAGTTAGTTCAAATAATTAATTTTTAATGACCATATTCTATTCCAAAAGTCCAAAAGTTATTATTGAAAATATCGCTATCAGTTTTAACATACAACTTTAAACCTGAAGAATGCTCATAAAATGCTCCAAAGTTTATGGAAGAAGTTTTACTAAATTCATTTGGTCTATATGCGTCATAAGTTTCAGGGCGGTTTAATTCAATATCTTCCACAACAATTACTCCGTTTTCTGTGGTTCTATTGACTCTTTTAGGATATAATAAATCTCCTGATTCTTTTATTTCAATAAGGTCAAAACGTAAATCGGTACCTATTAAAAATGAAAATCCGCCATAAATGTGAGCCTTAATTCCAACTGGTATTATTGCAGACCATTTTTTGTATGAATAATGATAATTGTAATTCTTTAATTGTGAATTAAATCTGTTCTCATCTCTAGGCATATAATAATAACTTTTAAAATTATAGTTGTTATAATAGATTGATTTTTCAGAAAATTCTGTTTCTTTACTTTGCATTTGCAGCATAACTGCAGCAAATACTGACCACTCACTTTCTGGTTTGTAAATTAGAGATGCGAACCACTGGTAGTTTTCCATCGTTTCCTTTCCATCACCATCTAACAAGTCTTTTGCTCTTCCCGAGGATTCATTTCTACTAAAGTAATAATTATGTGTAGTGCTGTTATAGGCATCAAATGTCCGATCAGTGTAGCTTGTGTCTGTTGAAGATATTGAACCAGTAATATCTTTATTAATCTGTCTAAAGCTAAAAAATGATCTTAGCTCCAAACATGTTGAAAATTCTTTTTGAAAAGTTAGAGACAGAAAAGGGCTGCTTCCATCTGTTGAAAAAGAATAATTACTTGCAAGATTATATTTATTGATTGAATAATAATTAGTATCTACATTATTTTCAGACCAACTGTGCGAATTATCAAATGCAATATTTTTTTCGGATGAACTTCCAGTCATAATAGATAAATATAAACCTAGATTTGTTTTTTCATCTAAGTGATAAACAATTCCAGCACCAATTTCATATTGATCTCCATTAATTTTAAAATCTTCGTTATTATACTCATCAATTAATGAATGTGGCTGCTTAGAATATCTTGAATCATTCAATTCACCCGATTGACGAAAAATATAGTGCCCAAATTTTAAGCCAATATCAATTTTGGGTGAAAAATTATATCCTAAATTAAACTCTGTTTGTGTGCCCCAAACTGATTGTTGATTTTTTTCTACTTCAACAGTAGTTAATTCCAAATCATTGTAAGCTTCTGAATCATATGACATTGAAGATAGGCTACTATTACTGTAATTGCTTCTATTAGAAGAAGACCTAAACTGACCATAATCAAAGAGTGAGCGATTAATAATTGCAATAGATATTTTATCATTGATTTTTTGGATAAGAGCAAAATTAAACAGTGGATTTAGCTGAAGCGAGTTAACGGATGTGTTGTTATACCAATTTGGAGAAACCGAATTACTTCCTGACATATATATATTAGAGTAGCTATTATATGAATTATTAGCTACTTGGTAATTAAAATCCACATAAACACTATTTCCACTACTCTGAAGAATAAATGCTGGATTCCAGTTTAAGTCACTATACCTATCTGGAATAATTCCAGAAACATTCTGTCCATAAACATTTAGCAAAACAGACTGGAAATTAATTTGTTCCATAAAATATGGTAATAATGGATTATGAGTTCTTGGTAGGGGAACACCTGCTAAAAGTGTAAAATGGGAAATTAGAATAAAAACTCCAATAGTTTTAATTGTTTTCATTTTGACCTCTGTTTTTTGTGAGTGAAATTTATTTTTATAACCCAAAATCTAATTGTCAGGTTTTAATTCAACGCCATAGTTTTATATATCTATTTAATGCAATCTAGCAAAATACAAGAAATCCACTTATCTAATCATTTCATAATGCTTTAACATCCCTTTCTTAAAAAGAAATTTAGCTAAAAGGACAGAACAATCCAAAAATATCTTTTCTGATAACCTGAGTATGAAAAAAATATCTGTTTATTTATATACATAATTTATCAAGAACTACAATTTTTGTGATCTAATCCCAAGCACTTCCAAAAGGAGTTCTTTTAATAAAAATACCATTTCCAGCAATTCCTTTAAACTCATTATTTTGAACTATAACTTTACCTCTCAATAAGACAATATCTGCATTACCTTTAACTTTTTTCCCTTCATACATTGAATAATCAACATTCATATGATGCGTTTTGGCTGAGATAATATGTTCCACTTCGGGATCCCAAATAACAATGTCAGCATCAGCACCAATAGAAATATTTCCTTTTTGTGGATACATCCCAAATATTTTTGCTGGATTTGTCGAATTTATTTCAACCCATCTATTTAATGAAATTCTGTTTTCAAGAACTCCACCATGAAAAGTTAATTGTAAACGATTCTCAATACCTGGACCGCCATTTGGAATTTTAGTGAAATCATTAATTCCTAAATCTTTTTGCCCCTTAAAATTAAATGGACAATGGTCGGTTGCTACCACTTGAAGAGTATTTTGCTTTAATCCTGACCAAAGTTTTTCCTGATTCCATTTTTCTCGAAGTGGAGGTGAAAATACTAATTTTGCACCTTCAAAGTCTGGAGTATCCATTTCATCAATTGAATGGAATAAATATTGTGGACATGTTTCCGCAAATGCTGGAAATCCCTTTGCTCGTGCAGCTGCAACTTCTTCCAGAGCATCATTACATGTTAAATGAACAATATAAACTGGCGCGCCTGCCATTTGAGCTAGTGCAATTGCTCTATGTGTTGCTTCAGCTTCAGCATAGGTTGGACGACTGAGTGCGTGGTAAACAGGGCCTAAATTACCAGCAGCAACTGTTTCTTTTACAATTTCATCAATCACCATTCCATTTTCTGCGTGCATGCAAATTAAAGTTCCTATTTTTGCAGATTTCTTCATTGCTTTAAATATTGTAGCATCATCAACCATTAAAACATCTGGATATGCAAGGAACAATTTGAAACTTGTTACTCCTTCATTTACCATTTCTGTCATTTCATTTATTCTTTCCTCTGTTAATTCGGTAATTGTCATATGAAAACCATAATCGATAGTAGCTTTTCCGTTAGCTTTTTCTTTCCAAATGGCAAGACCTTCTCTAAAACTTTTACCTTTTGGTTGCGCTGCAAAATCAATTATTGATGTTGTTCCGCCAAAAGCTGCTGCACGAGTTCCAGTATAAAAATCATCAGTAGATGTAACTACACCAGAAGTCATATCTAAATGTGTGTGAACATCAATTCCACCTGGAATTACATATTTATTTTTTGCATCAATTACAGTATCAGCTTGCATAATTAAATTTTCAGCAATAAGTGTAATTTTTTCATTTTCAATAAAAATATCACCAATGTAGTTTTGTTCGGAAGTAATTATTCGTCCGTTTTTTATTAATGTTGACATATTAACCTAAGTCTTATTTAACATAAAATTATTACATATTATATTGCAGCTAAACAAAATTAAACCATCTTCTAGTAGCAAAGCAAATTAAAACATAATAGAAAATTATGTAAATATTCTGTAAATGTAATATTTATTTAATGGAAGTTAGATTTTGAGTATTCAATAATATTTTACAATGTGGGAAATAACTTTAAGTCATGGCGAATTTTCGTATAAAGTAATTATGGAGTTAATAGATAAGTCAAACAAAAAGGCAACTTTAATTTGTTATAATATTAGAGATACTGCTAATAATATTATTTTATATCACTCTAAATGTATTAATTTATTTTTTTTAAGTCACTTATTTAATACGATACAGTTGATTTTCTGCGGACTTCACTCTATCGTATTTCAGAATATGAAAGAAAAAGCTACATTGCTGGTTGGAATTAATTTATAATTAATGGGCCTAATTAATTCTTAAAATAACTTAATTAATAATTTTCTTAATTAAAAGATAAAACAATTTAGGGGTTTTTAATTAGAATATCTAACGAAAATAAATATTAGTTGAAAGCGTGGTAAGTGTTTTATTTATAAGAATAAAAATGTAAATTTATTATCTTAAAATTATGGCGTGTTCGTCTAGTGGTCTAGGACGCTGGCCTCTCACGCCGGTAACACGGGTTCGACCCCCGTACGCGCTACAACAAAAAATAACCTACAAAATAGATAAATAAAGCTATTTTGTAGGTTTTTAATTTTAAAAGGAATAGAAAAACTTGCTAATTCCGTTTAGTGGAAACGAAACTTGTCACAATTGTGTCACAATTCGCAAAAATTATAAGTTAGCTTTAACAAGCGTAAACTTGCCCAATTTCATTTTGTCGAGTTTACCAGATAATGGATTAAAAAATGTTTCGGTCTTCAATACTATATTGTTCTCGTCAATTTCACATAAATAAAATTTTGAGCAATTCACAAAATGTTCCACAACTTTTTCTTTTGAACTTGTTTCTTTAATTGTAATTGCTAATATGTGAATGATATTTAACCTTTTGAGTTATTTTCACTAATTGCTTCAATAATTTATTTTATTTCTTTATCTATTTCTTACAAGTTAAAAATCTTTGTTTGTACAATTTATCAAAGATAGTTTTCCATCTTTGAAATTATGAAATGCCTCATTCGCGTTTTCGCATGAGCACTTGTAAACAAGAATACTGGATGAAGTAAGAAGCCTGAGAGAATTTGCTCCAATTTGTTTAACTAATACGATGTCAATATTATTTTCAATCATTAGTTTTGTTGTTTCTATTCCACCACTATCTAATTCAAATGCAAACGGGTTTCGTAAAAACCCTTCCAAATTATTTGTTGAATTGTGGACCAAGAAAAAATGGCTTCTTCCAAAGATTTCCGAAATAGGAGAGAAATTATCTGGTTTCTCTACTGGTACCGCTATTCTTCCCATAATATTATATGCCTCATTCAAATTAGTTTTTGCTTCTATTTTAAACTCTGTTAAATTTATCAGCTTCCGAATCTTCTTCCACGACCACTGCCACTGCCGCCAAAACGGTTTCCTAATCCGGCTCCTCCGCGTGGTTCTCCGCCACGTCCAATTCCATAGACAATATTCTTATTTACGGTAGATTGCTCAGTTGTTTTTTCAGTTTGTGCTGTCTGAGTATTATTGCAGCGACCTCTTTTTCTTCCAGTCAATACACCTTGTCCTTGTGGACCAGTTCTATCAAAGTTTGGCATAATTGCCTCCTTATATTTTTTTTATAAAATAAGTGCTACCAGAGTATTCCATTTCTTGAAGCACTCTCATATTTTTTAAATCATCAATTAGCTTCAAATCTGAATTTGCTTTTACAAAAATTCTTCAACTGCATCTTTGTGCATCGGATGAAAAGAAAGTATGCTCAATAATTCTTTTTAAGCATCGGAAGAATGCTTCGAACTAGTTCCTAGTTCTACGTTATCAATTAAACTATTGTAAATTTGATACTCAGTGTTTAAGTCTTCTTCTGATGGTGCTTTCACTAATTTTTCTGCTGGTTGGTGATTTGGCGCCAAGATATAAGATTTTTACTTTTCCATTGATTGTAATTTGTATTGTGAGTTTTCTTCAATTATAGTTACTATTGATTTAAATATTTGTGTTACCTCACAGTCTGGTTTTTCTAAAATAATTGACTTACCATTATCTGCAAAAATACGGGCATCAATATCAAGAGGAATAGACCCCAGAAACGGAATATTGTATTTCGCTGCCAAAGATTTTCCACCACCTGATCCAAAGAGTTCAAAAACTGCACTGCAATGAGGGCAAACAAATCCCGCCATATTTTCAACAACACCTATAAAAGGTATCTCAAGTTTTTTTGCCATATTAATTGCGCGTTCAGCATCAATTACAGAAACTTCTTGTGGAGTAGTTACTACCAATGAAAAGTCTGGTTTCATTTGCTGTGCAATAGTTAAAATCTCGTCACCAGTGCCTGGAGGAAGATCTGCAATTAAATAATCTAGTTCACCCCATTCAACATCAGCTAGAAATTGATTAATTATTTTTGAGCGCATTGGTCCACGCCAAATAACTGGCTGTCCAGATGGAATTAATGAATCTATGGAAATCATTTTTACTCCATATTTCTCAAACGGAATCATTTTCGAATCCAGCATAATCAATTCGCTATTAATCCCAAGCATTTTAGCAACATTAGGACCTGTAATATCTGCATCCAGAATTCCAGTTGAGAAGCCTTCTGATTGTAATCCATAAGCTAGGTTTACGCTCACTGTTGTTTTACCAACACCGCCTTTACCGCTAAATACGGCTATACGGTGATTAATCTTTGAAACATTCTCTTTAATTCTTTTTTCTTCTTCTTCATAAGCTATATCTTGTTCGTGCTCAGTCATATTCTGTATTTCCTATTTTTGTCGAGAAAGATCCAAGAACGCCTGGATACTGTCTTATTATTTTTATTGAATAAAGATTTGATCCAACAAGCCAAATGAGTAAAGAAAAATATTTATTAATATTAATTGTTTTCATTTTTTCCATCAAACAATTCCCTTAAAAATATTTATGAAGCCACGCTTAAGTTGGGTTCAATATTTTCTACATAAAAATTTCTTTCACTATATGTAATTTCTTTAATGATATTATTAGCAACTAAATTGTTAAGTGTGTTCAAATTGTCTTCATTATTAACAAACTGTTTTACTGAATCTACGGCAACAGGATGAAGTGAAAGCAATCCCATTAATTCATCTTCGAAGTTGTCAGTCGCAAAAAATTCTTCAGTTTCGGATTCTAATAACAGAACTGAGTTCATTACTTTTTCTTTAATCAATTGGGATAATTGTTCTAATACGATTGGCTCAGGACCAACGGCAAAACTTTTTGTTGGAGGAAATAATGGAGTAAGAAAATATGAAGCCTCACATTTAAGCTCATTTAAGTATTTAGAAAGCTGCTCTATTTCATCTGCATTATCGTTAATGTCTTTTATTAATGTAGTTTCAGTAGCTAATGTGCCTCTAAATCTTTTTGCAAACTGTTCAATTCCGTTAAGTATGTGATCAAATCTTAATCTTGGATGTGGGCGATTTAGATTCAACCAAGTATCCTCAGAAACAGTATCAACTTTAAGAGATACATAGTCTGCAAACATTAAATTTTCTTGTATGTTTTCATTCCAGATTAAAGAAGAATTTGTATAAACTGCAATTTTATGACCAAATTCTCGTAATAGTGAGATTTCTTTTGATAGATTAGGATCAAGCGCTGGGTCTCCACTACCGGCAAAAAGAATATAGTCCACTTTTTGTCCATTTCTTTTAATTTCTTCTAATTTATTTTTAACAGAAATATAAAGTTCATAAGGCGATAAACAGCTATTACTGAATGTAGAGCAGCAAGAGGTTTTTCCACTTGGACAATAAACACAATTATATGAACATGTTTTTGACTGTGCATTATTAATTCCTAATACTAAACCTAATCTTCTCGTTTTTACAGGTCCATATACTACTTTACATTTTAGCGATTTATCAGAAAGAATATTTTCTTCCAATTTTACGGAGATTTTTTTTGCAATATTTTTGAACCGAGTAATTATTTGATTATTCATATTATACCTCATTTTATGATTTTTACTATTAATGCTAATTGTATGCCACAAAAAACAAGCTTTTTAGTCGTTTTTTTAATCATTTTGTAAACATTATTGTGATAGTGCAATGTTTATGCACAAAGGTTGCACTATCGCACTTAAATGCATATATTTTATTTCCATAATTTTGAGAAAAAAATGACAGATGTGCAAAATATAATTGATAGAAATAAGGAAACTTTAATAATTCCGGATGGGATTGTTGTAATTAGCAAAGATGAAAAAATCATAGTATTTAATGCAGCGGCTTCAAGAATTACGGGTTATTCAGAAGAAGATGTAATAGGAAGTAAATTTGATTTTATTTTTGCGAAAAAAAATAGTGAACGAAAATATATTATTGAATCATTAGAAGATAATATTGTTTTTTCGAATCTTTCCATTAACATAACCGATAATAAGGGTAATATAATTAATGTGCTTGCCTCAATTACTCCTATTAAAAGGGATGAAACGGTTCTAAGTGTAGTTTTTGTATTCAGAGATACAAAAGAAATGCTTTTTTTGGCTGAAGAAATTCAACAAAAGACTTCAGAACTTATTGATCAAAAAAATAAACTTGATGCAATATTTAATAGTAATATAGAAGGTACATTTACAATTGATAACGATTGGAATATTACTTCATTTAATACTTCGGCAGAAAAAATGACAGGATTTAAAAAATTGGAAGCTATTGGTAAAAAATGCTGGAATATTTTCAACTCTTCTCTTTGTCGCAATGGATGCCACATGGAACAAACAATTAAAAATGGCAAAACAATGTTGGGAAATGAATTAGAGATAATTCAAAAGGGTGGTAAAAATATTCCTATTCGTGTAAATTCTGTAGTTTTAATTAACAATAAAAATGAGAACATTGGTGCTGTTGAGACTTTTATTGATATTTCAGAAATCAGAAACTTATCTGCACATCTTAATGAATATTATACATATGAGAATATTGTTGGCAGAAATAAAGAGATTAAACAAATTATTTCTGTTCTGGAAAGTGTGTCACAAACTGATAGCTCTGTTTTAGTAACTGGTGAAAGTGGGACTGGAAAAGAATTAGCAGCACGTGCAATTCATCTTAAAAGTTCAAGGAAAACAGGTCCTTTTGTAGCAGTTAATTGTAGTGCGTTTGCGGAATCACTATTAGAAAGCGAACTTTTTGGACATGAAAAAGGAGCTTTTACTGGTGCAATAAAAACTAAAATTGGAAGGTTTGAACTTGCTCAAGGAGGGACTTTATTCTTGGATGAAATTGGTGATCTTTCAACAGCAGTGCAGACAAAGCTTCTTAGAGTTTTAGAAACTCACGAATTTGAGAGGGTGGGTGGAAACAAATCAATTAAAATGGATACCAGAATAATTGCAGCAACAAATAAAAATCTTGCCGATGAAATTTCCGCAAAAAGATTTAGAGAAGATTTGTTTTACAGAATTAATGTAATTAATATTCATCTCCCACCATTAAGAGAAAGAATGGATGATTTTCCGTTATTAGTTAATCATTTTATTAAAAGTTTCAATAAGAAATTTAATAAGAAAATAAAGCAATTCTCATCATCGGCTTTTGATCTTATTGTGGATTATAACTGGCCTGGAAATATTAGAGAATTGGAAAATGCTATTGAGCATTGCTTTGTTTTATGCAATGGAGAAGTTATCCAAGTTGAGTGTTTGCCAAAAAGAATAAGAGAATTTAATGAACAAGCAAGTATGTTAGATAATTCAAGCAAACAAAAAGGTTTTAAGGAAACTGAAAAAGAATTAATAATTTCAGTTTTGGAAAAGAATAATCACAATAGACCGAAAGCGGCAAAGGAATTAAATATTGATCCTTCAACTCTATGGAGAAAAATGAAGAAACATGATATAAAAATTTCAAAATCAATAGAATAATATTTTTTGTTGAAATTCGAATTTCGAATTCCGTATTTGATTTAATTATAGTCGTAATGTTTCCTAAAAACTAAAAGGTAAAATTTTCAAATAAATTATTAAATGATTTATCATATTTGTTTATCAGATTATTTTTATAACAATTACTCAACGTGCATGGTTTTTATTAGAAGATTTATTATTTTAGCTATTATTCTCTCATTTCAAATATTCCCACAAGAAACTAAATATGAATTGTTCCCCGAAGGGCAGAATTTTATGCCATTGAAAGCCTCGCATCAAGAAGCTCGCATGGGAATTCTTTATTATCCAGAAAATGGATATTTAAAAGTTGATATTGGAAATTCATCTGATTTATTTGCTATTAGTTTTTTAAAAAACGATAAACTTACTCTCGCGATAGATTTTATGGCATACGCACTTTCTACAAATTATTCTGGAAAGAGATTGCAAATTGCTGTCCTAGATGGCTTTTTTGGTGGGCATGGTGCTTATCGTTTGAGTTTTGAAGACAGAAATATTTTATTTCGTTTTAGAATAATTCACAATAGCGCACATTTTGTTGATGGACTTTGGGATGTTGCCAAAGATGATTGGATTGGCGAAGATCGTCCAATTCCTTTTACTCAAGATTTTGGCGAGCTAACGGTTGCTGATGAACACATTCTTAATTTCGGAAGTATTAAATATTACTCAAGTGTTGCTTATGCAACAATGGTTAGACCAGCAGAATTGGAAAAATGGTCGTTCAGTGCTGGAATTGAAATAAATTCGGATAAAGTTTTTGGAATGTTTTTACAAAAACCCGTAAATATATTTTTTGCATCTCACAATGTTTTTGCTGGTAAACCAGAATATAAACTGAGCTCAAATAATCTGCTTGGCGTTAAGTTTGGTGACTGGTACGGGAAAGGATTAACTCTTTATTTTTCTTATTACAATGGAAACCATAAATTTAGTGAATATTACTTTAAGCGTGTAAGCCAGTTTGGCATTGGTTTTAGTGTGGATTTCTTTTAATTATTTACCTTCTATATTAACACATATTTATTTTATTGCATCGATGATATATCAAGTTACAATCATTCTCATCAAGAATATATCAGATATAACTAAAATTCAATTTTGTAAAATTTACTATTTATCCCTGGAGGTAAATTTTTAGGTTTAATTGAAAACTCATAAAATAGTTTATTTATATCTGGAGGTAATTTAAAAGTGAATGAAAATGGAATTGATAAACCCGCTTTAAGCACAACTTCATTTGGAAGTACAATTTTTTCGCTACCTATAATTTTACCTTTTTTCACGATAAAGATAAATGCTTCTGGTGGTTTCTCATTTTTCCAATCAATACTATATGAAAAATTGTTAAATAATGTACCTGCAATTTTGACGTTTTTAATATTTGAGTCTTCGTTGAGCATAATTTGTTGTTCTTGTTTAAATTCAATATGTCCAAAAGATCTAAAATTATCAATGAAACCGTAATTATATCTTTTTTTATTCGGGAAATAAATTGGTTTAAAATTTCCTTGTAATTTCTTTTCTTCTCCAAAAATCATTATTCTTTTTCCTTGAAGTTTCTCTTCATCATCCCACAAACAAAATTGATACTTCCTGTACTCTACAGTTGGATAGTAAGTTGCAAATATACTTGAGTAAAACTTTACCATTGAAGGTTTAATGTATGAATCAATAAATACCACAGGCTCACCTTCTGATATTTCTTGAATTTTCTTGGAAAATTCAGAATACCCATGAAGATGATTTTGCAACAAGTATTTTTTCTCAGAAATAGAATCTGGAAGGAAATCATAAATGAAAAATAATCTACTAAGAAGAATTAAAGTAATACTTACTCCAGCAATATATTTTACAAAATTATATTTCCTAATATCATCTGGAAAATTCTTTAATGTTAATAATATCAATGGAATCAATATTGGAAGCGTCCAATGTGGTAGAATTTCATTCCTTAATGAAGCCACAAAAAACACTAAATAAAATCCAAAAAGATTAAATTTCAATGTTCGTGTAAAATCATCGCTCGATTTTGCCTTTACGGAGTTTTTAATCAAAAGTAGGGTTATAAAAGGACCAGCAATTAAAATCTGTCCTAAAACAAAGTTAATTGAATATGGCTGCTGATTTCTTTCAAAAAGATGAAAATTTATTGTAATAAAGTTATTTTGATATTGCCAAATAATGTGAGGAAGGAATAGTACAATTGAAACTAATAAGATTAGAAAAAAGGATTTTCTTTTGAACAGCAATTTGTAATTTGCCATAACAGAAAGAAGAATTATTAATAACCCGGTATATTTACTATAAAGCATTAAAGAGATTGTAACAGCAATTAACATACTTATTTTAAGTGAATCTTTTTCGAGATAAATATCATATAAATAAAAGAAGAGCATTGAGAAGAAAAGAAGTGGCATATCAGGAAGTGCCAGAAAAGTATAATATTGCAGACCAAGAATTGAGAAAATCACCATCGAAAATAATGCGAGTTTCTTTTTATCAGTCATTTCCCAAAGTAGAAAAATGAATCCACAACCCATTAAAATCGTAAAAAACCGTACACCAAATTCATTTGGGAAAATTGAATATCCAAGTTTGATAAAAAATGCAACTGCTGGAGGATGGTCAAAATAACCCCAATCTAAATTTGTTGCCCATGTGTAATAATATGCTTCATCTTCCCATAGTTCCGTAAAAATGCTTTGAAAAAAAGCTAAAATAAACCAGACTGAAATCAGAATAAATATCGACTTGTTTTTTTCTAAATAAGCTTTTTTCATCAAAAAATATCTTATTAAAATTATTATTAGGATTGAAGATAAATATAATTTTTTGAAATAACTTAATATTTATTCTTTTGCAGAAACTCTATTGTCACTATTACTTAGAACTCAAGTATTTGCTCAATTTTTCACAGAAAATGTTAAATGAAGGGTAACTCATATGGTTTCGTAGGATATTATTGCACATTAACTTTATGTTTATACTATCCATAAATTACAAATTCAATAAATACTATTTTGGGTATGTTTATCAATTTATCATTGGCGCTTTGGTGCAGATTCATTTTAGAGTAAGCATTTTTTTAATAATTTCAAATTTGCCACTAAAGAGTTTTTCGATAAAAAACACCCTACTCTAAAGTCCATAAAATCCACAAAACAATAATTAAATTTGGAATGAATTTAATTACATATTGATTTATTCCAACATTATGCATTTTGCGTAAAAATCTATCCCACCAAAGGAAATCTGGACCAATGTGATTAAGTTTTTTTCCCATAGCAATTGTTACAAAAAGATCGTGCGCAAAAGCTCGAATTCCTACAGAAAGGAAAAGCATTTGAACTGAAAAAAGTAAGTTATTGGTTATAAAATAGACAAAAACTGAAAATACAATTTTAACTAGAGCTTTTTCAAGTCCATCATACCAATGCCAATCCAACTCATATTTTATAAAAGCTTTTTCTATCTCGTTAAATTTTGTTGTGCCTAGTTTATCGCGCATTAGTTTTGTCTCTAACGCAAAAGCCCCGTCGTGACTGCCTTCAAAGTAGTAGTATAAAATCCAGAATAAAATTGCAGCAATAAATAAATATAATTCCATCAATCTTTCCTAGCAGAGTGAATAAATATTTGAGGATGTTCATTTTGTATAAAATCGAAAATCTGATTTGCAATAATCTTGTTTGCCTTTGGTGAATAGTGATGTTTCATAAAAAGTCCTTCATTATCATTTGCTTTATTCCAGCTTTCAAGAGCGCGGTAGCTTTCCACAAAATTTGCCTTTTTCGTTAAAGCATCAAAAAGCTCATCATAAATGAATTTTTTATCATAAGCAAAATCCAGAAACTTTTGAGTTAGAAAATCAAAATCACTTTTAACTGGAAGGTGGACGGGAATAAATATTTGTCCTTTTCGCTCAACGCTATCCTTGAACATTTCGAAAACTTTATAAGTTACTTGAAAACTTTCGTGCTGTGGTTTGTAGAAATCTACTTCGTCTAACAATTGTGAAAATGTAGAACTTACAATTGAAATGGTTTTACTGTAATAAAAAATATTTGGATTATAATTCTCCTCAGAATAGAATCCTTCAAAATGCGAAAATTCCCAATTGTTAAAATGTTCAATAATATCAACTGTTTTAGTTATATCCACTATTGGGTTTTTAAGCAATTGTAATTTATTTCCTTCAATAACAAAACGCGGTTTTGAATAAGGAATTTCAGTTATGTAATAATAAAATGGACGGACGAGATTTATATTGCGCTTTGCATTTTCAAACTGTATTCCTAAAATTACTATATCAGGCTTAAATTGTTCATTGATTAAATTCCATCTTAAAAATGCTTGGTCAATTCCATAACCACTAACAGCAAAATTTAGTACTTCTGAGTCAACATTATTTTTTGCTAAAAACTCTTCCAGGTAATTTCCAATAGTATTTTCAAACGCAACTTCATCGCCGTGGGAATATGAATCGCCAAATATTGCAATTCTCAATTTAGTTTTTGGTGGATATTCTGTTAAAATGTCACGACTTCTAATTCCATCTCTGTTGTATATGTAAAGTCCATCAGTACTTTTAAAAATAGGATTTGGCACCCAACCAAGAAGTGAATCGGGAATAAGTCTTACATTAAAATATTCGCGAGTAAAATTCTCATTTTCATAATTAACTAAAAGTGAATCTGGAAGTTTATTATTTTCAATTTCTTTAATTTTCTTCGCGGTTTCCAAAATTGGTAAATGATAAGGTTTAAGATGCACGTAATTAAAACTCAAATTTCCATCCAAATCCTTTTCAGTCATAAGTGTAAGTGCTATTTCTGAAATTAGAAAAGATATTAGCAAAGTGGTTATTAGCAGATATAACTTTTGTTTCATTTTTAATTCTTTTTGTTACTTAATTATTGTGCCTTTGTGTCTTCGTGGCAGTGTCTTTTTATTCACAAATAAATAATAGTGTCTTTAAAGTTAAATTATAAATATCTTCATTCAAATTGAGACTAAAAATTTTGCTATTTTAAACAACTTTATAAATTTAATTAAAAAAATATCACTTTAGTAGAAAATTGTATTGGAAAATCTAGTCAGAAAAAGAATAACAAATATTGCCAAAATTATTATTGGACTTGGATTAGTGATGTTTCTAATATTCTATGTTGAGCCAAAAGCAATTTATGAAACTTATAAAAAAGCGGACAAAATTTATCTGATAGCTGCATTTTTACTTTTACCAGTTAATTTGGGACTTCAATTTTTTAAATGGAATATTCTTAGTAAAAAATATTTTGGAATTAAAGACCGAAGTAAAGTTTGGCACTCCATGTTTTATGGAATTAGTGGAGGCATTTTTACTCCAATGAAATCGGGAGAATATTTTGCACGCGCTCTTCCATACAAAAATGTGAAAATTCTTGATGTAATTCTTGCAACTATTGTTGACAAATTTATTCCAATATTTTTTGCCGTGCTAATTGGTGGAACATTTTTTATAATATTCTTGAAAAGTTTAATTGGCTTTTCAATTGGAACAGCACTTGTATTTATTATAATTTATAAAATTTCAATTCTCACACCATTATATTTTATCTTAGGATATAGTGCTACTTCCATCAAATTTCGAAATTGGATAAAATCAAAAAAATATTTAGAGAAAATACTGGTCAGAATTGCTTTTATTAAATCTCTCGATCAAAAAACTCTATTATCAATTGTAATTATTTCATTGCTTTACCATTTAACTTTTACTATTCAAATGACATTTTTACTAATTGCTTTTAGCGGCGAATTCAATTTTACGTTATTTTTCTTTGCGGCTAATTTGATAATATTTGCCCAAATTGTTATTCCTCCAATTGCGCTTGGCGAAGTTGGGGTTAGAGAAGGCGCTGCGGTTTATTTTTTGCAAAATCTTGGATTTATTGGCGCTGTTGGATTTAACGCCGCAATTAGTTTGTTTTTTATCAATCTGTTAATTCCATCAATTATTGGTTTAACACTTTTACTTAAAAGGGAATAATTTGTTAAATATTTTATCTTTTGTTTTTCTCGGTTTGCTTATTTTCTATTTTCTTTTCATAAGAAAAATTAGGGTTGGAATTACAAAACTGAGTTATTTTGGAACTCAACTACAAGACAATGAATTTGTTTCAGTTATTATTCCTTTCCGAAACGAAAGTGAAAAAATTATGGATAACTTAAAGAGTATTGAATCACAAAACTATCCAAGTGATAAGTTCGAAGTAATTTACATAGATGATTTCTCAACCGATGATTCACTCAAAAAACTGAAAAATGGAATTACGAAGGAAAATATTTTTGTCTATTCAATAAAAGATACAAATTTTGCCAAAGCACACAAAAAGCAAGCAATAGAGTTTGGAATTTCAAAATCGAAAGGGACTATTATTTTATTTACTGACGCCGATTGCACAAATTTTCCAAACTGGATTTCAACAATGGTTATTGGATTTGAGGAAAATACAGCGCTTATTTCTGGTCCAGTTGCTTTTGCTGAATCGGATAATTTATTTGGAAAGCTGCAATCACTTGAGTTTGCTGGGCTTATACTTTCGGGAGCTGGACTAATTGGCAACAAAACTCCAATGATTGCAAGCTCGGCAAATCTTGCATTTCGGAAATCGGTATTTGATGAAGTTGGCGGTTACAAGGATTTAATGAATCTTTCATCGGGCGATGATGAATTATTAATGCAAAAGATTGCGTACAAAACAAATTATGACGTAAAATTCTGTTTCGAAAAAGACGCGTTAGTAATAACAGATGCAAACAAAAATCTTGAGGAATTTAATCAGCAGCGAAAGCGCTGGGCAAGTAAGGGTTTATTCTATGAAAACAAGTTAATTGTTGCACAATTATTTTTAATATTTCTTTTCTACTTGGGCTTGATTGCTCAGTTATTATTAGGATTTTTCTTAGACCCCAGATTTTTAAAAATTTTCTCAGTTTCATTTATGTTAAAAATATTAGTTGAATATGCAGTAATGGTAAAAGGAGTTGGTGTTTTAATTGAGAAAATCAATTTCCCGTTATTTCTTCTGGCTGAAATTTTGCATATTCCATATATAGTTTATTCAGCTATTTCTGGAGCGTTAGGAAATTTTACATGGAAAGATAGAGAGTTGAAGAGATAGAAAAATACTAATGTATAATACAAATGTATGTCATTCCCGAATGCTCTTATCGGGAATCTCAATAATGGTCAAGATTCCCACCAGAAATATGTGGGAATGACAAGATTTATAAAATGATGAAAAAAACAAAATATGTTCCACCAAAAATATTTCATAAACTTTTTCCTAAAACAATATGGGAATCAAAAGTTGACAAAATACTTTTCACCTTTGATGATGGTCCAAATCCAGAAACTACTCCAAAAATATTAGACAAATTGAAAGAACATAGTATTAAAGCAATATTTTTCTGTGTTGGCGAAAATGTTGAAAGATATCCAGAATTATCAAAACAGATTATTCGGGATGGTCATCTAATTGGAAATCACACAATATCGCACCAAAATATTAATTTCTTTAACAGAACTGCTAATTCATCAATTATTAAATGTTCAGAAATTATTGAGAAAACAGTTGGAGTAAAACCTAAATATTTTAGACCTCCACACGGAAGAATTGGTTTGCGAACTGAAACACTAATGAAAAGGAATAATCTAACAAATGTAATGTGGTCGTTATTAACTTATGATTACAAAAGTGATTTTAATATTGTTATTTTTGCAGTTGATAAATATTTAAATAAAAATTCTATAATTGTGTTACACGATAGCTTAAAATCACAAGCTATAATTGAAAAATCGATCGATTACATAATCGAGAAAACGAAACAAAATGGTTACGAAATTGGAGATCCGAGTAAATGTTTGAAATAGTATTCTTAATTATTCTCTCAATATATTTTATTTTTACGGCAGTTGTAATTATTGGGGCTTCTAAAACATTTCCAAAGTTAGAAGATGATAAACTTCCTTCAGTCTCTATTATTGTTGCAGCTCGAAACGAAGAACAAAATATTTTGGAATGTATTGAATCTCTTGATAAACTTGAGTTTCCAGAAAACAAAATTGAAATAATATTAGTTGACGATAATTCAACCGATAAAACTGGACAAATTATTGATGAATTTATTTTTGGTAAACCAAAGTTTAGAAAAATTATTTCTTCCAAGAAAAAAGGGGATTTGAAAGGGAAAACTCTTGCAATATCAAATGGAATTGAGATTGCTTCCAACGAGATTATTCTTACCACAGACGCAGATTGTGTTGTTGCTCCAACTTGGGCTAAACGAATTGCATCGTACTATGTTGATGATTCGGTCGCAATTGTAAATGGAATGACAAACCAATTTGAAATTGATAGCTTTTCCGCAATGCAGTCTGTTGATTTTATTTATTTGCTCTCAACTGCAAGTGGTGCAATTAATATTGGCAAACCCATGAGTTGCATTGGGAATAACATGTCGTATCGTAAATCGGCTTATGAAGAGGTTGGTGGCTATGAAGGTTTGGAATTTTCTGTTACAGAGGATTTTAATTTACTGATGGCAATTGATTCGTTGAAAAAATATAAAATAATTTATCCAATTGATAAAGAAGCATTAGTGACTTCAAAGGCGTGCAGTACATTCAAAGAACTTTATCATCAAAAGAAGCGATGGTCAGTTGGAGGTTTGGAAATGCGATTTTACGGTTTAGTGATAATTGGGACTGCTTTTTTAGCAAATCTCATGATTTTAATTTCACCTTTTATGTTTTCAAAAGCAATTATTCCCTTACTGACTTTTAAAATAATTATTGACTATTTCCTAATTGCTCCAGTTCATCAAAAGTTGGGTTTAACATTAAAAGCAAAACACTTTTTCTTGTTTGAACTTTATTTTATCCTTTATGTTGTAATAATTCCAATTATTTTAATTTTTACCAGAAAAGTAACTTGGAAAGAGAGAGAATATGTTTGATAAAAAACATTCACCTATTATTCATGTAGTTTTATTTATTGTAACTATTGCTACAACTTTGCTTGCTGGAACTGAATGGATAACCGGGAAACCTGGTCCATACGATTTTTTTGATTTATCAGTAGCATTTCCTTACACATTTTCTGTCCTTTTTATTATAGGCGTTCATGAGTTTGGTCATTACTTTGCCGCTCGTTATCACAAAGTTGATGTTACACTTCCATACTTTATTCCTTTTCCACCATTGGCTGGTTTTCTTAATTTTGGAACGATGGGAGCTGTTATCAAAACTCGTTCAATAATTGTTTCAAACAAAGCAATGTTTGATATTGGAATTGCCGGTCCAATTGCTGGTTTTATTGCTGCCCTAATAGTTCTTGTTTTTGGATATTTGAATTTGCCTGAGCCACAATATATTTTATCAATTCATCCAGATTATTTTTCTCCAAGTTATGGACAGAATGCAATAAGCCTAAAATTTGGAAGTTCAATTTTGTTTGAATTGTTCAATTCAATTTTTAATACACCAACCAATTTTATTCCACCAATGACAGAAATTTACCATTATCCATATTTAACAGCTGGATGGCTCGGGTTATTTATAACCGCGATGAATATGATTCCTGTTGGACAATTAGATGGCGGACATATCGCATACAGCATGTTTGGGCAAAGAAAGCACGAAGTTATTGCATCAATATTTATGATTTTACTTATCCTTCTTGGAATTTTGGGAGCATTGGATTCTTTTTTTGAACTTGGTTTTAATTTTGGTTGGATGGGCTGGCTATTTTGGGCTTTAATTTTAAATTTTGTAATTAAAGTTAAACATCCTCCAGTTTTTAATTTTAAACCACTTGATACAAAAAGAATGATTTTAGGTTACATTAGTTTCTTTATCTTAATTATTTCATTTGCTCCTTCTCCTTTTGTTATTTCACTTTAAATGGGATAAATAAGTGACTTGATAATTTATTGCTAAATGTAAAGTTTACATCTCAAATTTTCAAGAAAAAATGAACTTTGTAAATAACATTTTAAGAGGTGTAAAAATGAGAAGTATATTTTTTGTTATTCTAATTTTAAGTCAAACATTGTTTGCTCAATTTTATCCAAATTCATACCAATTTAAAAATGAAAATTTAAGTAAATTTTCAGATTTTACACCTGCTAGCAATTCCATCCAAGATATTATTGCAAGTGATAATTTGATAATCCTTGGAACCTCACAAGGTTTAAGTTTATCGGAAGACAATGGTGAGAACTGGACAAATTTCTATCAAAGTGAACCTTTTGGTGAAGATGGTTCAACTGCTATTGGTTATAAAAACGGTACTATTTGGGCAACAACTGGAAAAACTACTGTAGTTAATGGGGAATATCTTCCAGAAGGTACTGGAATTAAATATTCTTTGGATAATGGCACAACTTGGACTTCCATTCCTCAGCCAATTGATGATCCTGGTGACTCATCAATAATCTATGGAGTTAATAACATTAGGGCTTTACCAATTACTACAACTTATAATAATATAAGTTATGATATTGCATTTACAAAAAATACAGTTTGGATTGCATCATTTGCTGGTGGATTACGTAAGTCAACTGATATGGGCATAACATGGGAAAGAGTTGTTCTTCCTCCAGATAATCTTGATTCTATTAGTCCAAATGATATTTTGGATTTCACACTTCAACCAGTTGCTGGTAAGTTTGGACAGGAATCGTGGCTAAATCATCGTGTTTTTTCAGTTCTTGGTGTAAACGACTCAACGCTTTATGTTGGTACATCGGGTGGAATTAATAAATCAACAGATAATGGAATTAGCTGGAAAAAGTTTAATCATCAAAATCAAGCAAATCCAATTAGTGGTAATTTTGTTGTTGGATTTGGATTTAATGAAGCAGATAATTCAATCTGGGCAGCAACTTGGAAAGCTGAAGATCAAGATGAATACTGGGCTGTTAGTCGCTCAACAGATGGTGGTGAAAATTGGAAAACCACTTTGCCAAACGAGCAAGCACATAATTTTGGTTTTAAATACCTTGATGATGGTGGGTCACATGTATTCATCCCCACTAATAATGGAATATATCGTTCAAACGATAATGGTATTTCTTGGGTAGAACCGTCTGAAATAAAAGATGCTTTAACTAATGTTTCAATTGAGACAAATATATTTTATTCAGCAGCCTCAAATAAAACCAATACATCAGATTTTAATATCTGGGTTGGATCGCATAATGGATTAGCAAGATTAAGTGAAACTAATGGTTTCTGGGAAGGGGATTGGAAAGTTTATATAGTCCCAACTGCTTTGAAAGAAAAAACTTCTACATTGAATAATGAATTTGCTTTAGCTCAAAATTATCCAAATCCTTTTAATCCAAGTACTACTTTTTCATTTACAATTCCTAATAGTGAATTTGTTACATTATCTATTTATAATTCAATCGGCGAGAAAGTAGCAAGTGTTGTTGAAAAATATTTAAACTCAGGTACTTATAGTTTTAATTGGACTGCGAAAAATTTATCAACCGGTATATATTTCGCTCACTTAATTTCTGGCAATGATATACAAATTAGAAAAATCCTTCTGCTAAAATAAATACTATGCAAAAAAAATGGATTTAATGTGATATGTATTAGTTTGCGATTTTAAGCATATAGGATGAATAAATGACTTGACAATAGAAGTGCATGTTTTTAACTTTTGCTACTCGAAAAACGAAGGAAATATTTTATAGAAAAATTGCTACTATAATTGTGAAAATTTTGGATTTACTATATTAAATAACTTTTACAGAGCAATTCTATTATGAGATGTTTACTTTATTTCAATCTCTTTCTTCATCATACCTCTGTAATTAAATTTCAATAAAATGAGAAAACAAATGCAAAAATTATTATTTATCTTTTTTTTCGCTCTTTTATTTTTTGGATGCGATGGAGTTGAAGATGGATTAATCGACCCAAGTTTGGGCGAATTTAATGTGACAAATATTGAAGCACCAAATACTTTATCATATTCTGGAACCGATACAAAGTTAACTACTTCAATCACTTTCTCTGATTCAAAGGCACTTCTTTCTGTTTGGATTAAAGTTGTTTCCCAGGATGGAACTTTTGATATTACATATCATAAAGATATGACTAAAGCTGGAGACAATGAATATACTACCTCAATTGCCATGGATAGCTTAATGCCAAGTATTAACTACACGATCGATTATTTTTATCAAACAGAATCTCAAGATGAGAAAAAAATTGCTTCTCATGATTTTACGTATGATAATATGCAGGGTAATGTAGCACCCATAACTTCAAATCCACTTTTTTATTATGTAGATGAAAGCCCGACATTAAGAGATACGTTAGAAAATGACAAGTATTTTGTGTTTGCAATTCAAGTTACTGATGAGAATGGACTAGGTGATATTGATTCTGTTTATGCAGATTTTTATTCGCCAAACAATCCTTCAGCAATGAGAGTAATTTTATATGATGACGGCACAAGCCTGCATGGAGATTTAGTTGAGGGAGATGGAATTTATTCATTAATAAATAAATTTCATGATGCAAGTGGAGATAGAAAATTTGAATTTTGGGCTCGAGATAGAAGAGGAAAATTAAGTAATATGGTTACTCATAACGTGGTGGTGAAATGATAAAACAAATATTAGTATTGTTCTTTATTTATTCGGCAGTATTTGGGCAGTATTCTCCAAAGAGTTACCAACTTGACAAAAAGAAACTTAATAAAATTGATAATTTGCAATCCATAAATGATGAGACACCGTCAAGCAATTCAATTCAAGATATTATAGCTACTGATAATTTAATAATTCTTGGCACATCACGCGGTTTGAGTTTATCGGAGGATAACGGCGAGAATTGGACAAATTTTTATCAAAAAGAACCTTTTGGCGAAGATGGCACAACTGCTATTGGTTATAACAATGGTATAATTTGGGCAACTACTGGAAAAACTACTGAAATTAATGGGGAATATCTCCCAGATGGAACGGGAATTAAATATTCAACTGATAATGGTAAATCTTGGACTTCAATTCCACAACCAGTAGATAATGCTGGTGATTCCTCAATTGTTTATGGAATAAATACTTTGCGTGCTCTGCCAGTAACAACCACAATTAATAATATTAGCTACGATGTTGCATTTACAAAAAACACAGTTTGGATTTCATCATTTGCTGGTGGTTTGCGAAAATCATCTGATATGGGAGTAACTTGGGAAAGAGTTATCCTTCCTCCAGATACACTTGATTCTATTAGTCCAAACGATGTATTAAATTTCAGTCTTCAGCCAGTTGCAGGCAAGTTTGGAAATGAATCTTGGTTAAATCATCGTGTGTTTTCAGTTCTTGGTGTAAATGATTCAACGCTTTATGTTGGTACATCGGGGGGAATTAATAAATCAACAGATAATGGAATTAGCTGGAAAAAGTTTAATCATCAAAATCAAGCAAATCCAATTAGTGGTAATTTTGTTGTTGGATTAGGATTTAACAAAGCTGATAACTCAATCTGGGCAGCAACTTGGAAAGCAGAAGGTTTGGACGAATACTGGGCAGTTAGTCACTCTTCTGATGGTGGAAAAAATTGGGAAGTAACTTTACCCGATGAACATGCACATAATATTGGATTCAAATATTTTAATGCTTCTGATTTTGATGTTATGGCTCCAACCGATAAAGGAATATTCCGAAGCAATAATAATGGAAATACTTGGATTCAACCAACAAAAATTAAAGATTCCTATACAAATGTACCAATTGCAACAAATATATTTTATGCAGCAACATCCAATAGACTTAATGCTACAGATTACAATATTTGGGTTGGGTCAAACAATGGTTTAGCAAGATTAAGCGAAACAAACGGATTCTGGGAAGGTGAGTGGAAGGTTTATCTTGCGTCTTCAGAATTAAAGACAGATGAAACTTATGCCTTCCCAAATCCATTTTCTCCTGCTCAAGAATTGATAAAGATAAAATACAGTCAAAGCAAAGATGCAAAAGTTACAATTAGAATTATGAATTTTAATATGGAGCTGGTTCGAGTATTAGTTCAAAATACTCAAAGAGGCACTGGTGAGATATTTGAATTTTGGGACGGGAAAGATGAGCTGGGAGCTATTGTTACAAATGGCGTATATTTTTACAGAATTGATTCAGAAGCTTTAAATAGTCCTCTTTTTGGTAAAATTATGGTGTTGAAATGATAAATATAAAAACAAATAAATTATCCACTGTCATTGCGAGTAGTCCACTCTCTTTTGGACGACATGGCAATCTGTTAAAATCTATTAATTTATTGAGCGTAATATTCATTACGTTCTTAGTTTCAAATATTTTTGCTCAATCAAATCAATACAGCGAAATAGCAAGCATGCCAGGAGCCTTTGCTCGCATGGGTTTTGGCGCAAGAGGAATGGGAATGGGAAATGCAATGTCATCAGTAATTACCGGTGATAAAGTTGCATATTATAATCCAGCACTTTCTGTGTATCAGGAAAACAATTCATTCCAAACTTCATATTCATTTTTATCACAAGATAGAAATCTTAATTTCGTTAGTTTTACTCGCAAGTTTGAATTTGGTAAGAGAGATAGTGATGGAAAATTTATTGAGAAACCACGAGTTGCTGGATTAAGTGCTGGAATAATCAACGCAAGTGTTTCAAATTTTCCAGCGAGAGATAATCAAGGAAATGTTACTGGTGAGCTAAACCCGTATGAAAATCAGTTTTTTGTTTCGTTAGCAAATCAATTTACTGATAAACTTACAATCGGTTTTACAGCAAAATTCTATTACTCCAAATTATATGATCAAATAAGCACAAATACTTTTGGAATTGATATTGGAGCATTGTACAAGGTAAACGAAAAAATTTCTATTTCTGCAGTGGTTTCGGATTTATTAAGTAAATATGAATGGGATACAACACCAATTTATGGTATGGAAGGATTTTCAATTGACGATAAATTTCCAATGCTAAGAAAAATTGGAGTTTCATATTTTCTTGAACAACAAAACCTTATTGCTGCTTTAGAGCTTGAAAACACAAGCGCGGGAAATAACTATTTACGTTTTGGAGTTGAATATGGAATTTACGAAGGTCTTTTCCTAAGAGGTGGTTTGGATAAATTTGATTTGAGCAACACTTCAGTTCCTTCGCGTCCTTCATTGGGATTTTCGTATTTTTACGATATTGTTAATCTGGATATTGGTTTTAATTATGCTTTTGTTGTTGAACCATATTCATCTTTTGACCAGCATATTATTGGAATAGATATTAACTTTTAAGTTGGAAAATGGATGATTATTTATTTTCTAAAATAATTAAATAATGTTTGTAAAAATGCTGTCATTCCCGTCTGTCCCGTGTTTTGCATGGGAAATATTTTTATCGGGAATTTCAGTAAGTAAAAAAATCTCCCGATTAAAAATCGAAGGGGAATGACATTCAAAAATAAAATAATGAGAATATGAAAAAAATATTAGTTTTGGTTTTAATAAGTGCTGTATCCGTTTTTGCCCAAACTGCTGGCAACACTGGAGTTTCCTTTTTGAAAAATGGATTTGGTGCACGCAATATTGCAATGAGTGACTTAGGCGTTGTTGGAATAAATGATTTAACAGCGCTGAATTATAATCCAGCTTTATTAGCTGATTATCAAAATCCTCAGATTATGCTTACGCATATTCAATCTATTCAAGATATGTCAACTCAATTAGTTGGTGCAAGTTTCAGCTTATTCGGACTTCCATTTGCTATTGGAGTTAACAACACTACAATTAGTGAGCTTGAAGTTAGAACAATTGCCTCTGAGGTTCCTCAATCAACTTTTAACGCTCATTATATGTTTGGCTCATTATCAACTGGAATTAATGTGTTGGAAAATATTTCTGTCGGTGCTACAGCAAAATATGTTTATGAAAATTTACTATCCGATGAATCAAGCGGTTATGTTTTTGATTTTGGAGTTAGTTACAAAAGCATTATTGAAGGACTAAATTTTGGAGCATCGCTAAAAAATATTGGATCTCTGTCTGAACTAAGAAATGAAGTAACAAAACTTCCAACCGATTTTAGAGCCGGAGCTTCTTACAATTTTAATTTGCAAGAAATTAGCTCAGTTGTTAGAGTTATTGGTGGGGTTCAAAAATATATTGATACTGATGATACTCATATCCATGCTGGTGCAGAAGTCTTTTATGATAATTTAATTGCTATTAGATTAGGTTATATGTCCGGATATGAATCTAAAGGATTAACAGCTGGCTTAGGTGTTTATTGGCACGGAATTAATTTTGATTATGCTTTTACTCCATATTCATACGGACTTGGTACAGGGCATACAATATCTTTAATGTACTCATTTAATTAATTGTTGGCTTTATGAAAATAATTAAATACTCTGAAGAGTGGAAAGAAAGATGGGATAAATTTGTTGAAGAATCAAACAACGGAACTCTCTTTCATTTACAGAAATTTTTTGATTATCACGCAAAAGGTAAATTCAGTTTTGACCATTTAATTTTTTTAGAAAATGAACAAATTATTGCTTTGCTTCCTGGAGCAATAAAAGGAAATAAATTTGAATCCCCAATAGGGGCAAGTTATGGCTCTATTGTTACTAAGGATATTAAGTTTGAAAAAGCTCTTGAAATTGTATCAACATTGCTAGATTATGCAAAAGTAAATGAAATTTCCGAGTTTGAATTAACCGCTGCTCCAGTAGTTTATGAAGATAAACCAAACCAGAATCTTGATTTTGCTATGCTGTGGTTGGGATTTAAATATTCACTTCATTATATAAGTAGTGCAATTAAGTTAAACAAAGACGAAGATATAATTTCGCGATTTCAACCAACTGTTCGTAGAAATATTAGAAAAACTTTTCGTGATTCTGATATACGAGTTGAAATTAATGAGCGATACGACCAGTTTTATCCAATTCTTTTGGATAACAAAGCTCGTCACAATGTGAAACCAACTCACAGTTTAGAAGAACTTATGAGATTGAAAGAGCTTTTGCCAAATCATTTAAAATTATTTATGCTTTATTATAAGGATAAACCAATTGCAGGTTCATCCATGTTTTTTGTTAATAAAACCTGCGCACTTTGTTTTTATAATATGCTTGATTATGAATACGAACATCTAAAACCAATTCACAGAATTATGTATGAAGTGGTAAAATATTCTACTGATAATGGCTATAGCTACGTCGATATTGGAGTTTCGCAAGATACTAAAGCCGAAAATCCAATGACTCCAAGTATGGGCTTAATTGATTTCAAAGAAAAATTTGACGCAAAAACTGTAATGAGAAATACACTTAGTATTAAGTTATAATCATGAAAGGTGAGTTGAATAAGAACGGACAAACTGAAGTAACTCAACTTGCTAAGAAAAAAAAATCAGTTACAATTTCCTTTCTTGGAAATGCAAATTATGATACTCGTGTAACAAATTTAACTAATTCACTTGTTGCAGATGGTTTTGAAGTTAAAGTAATTTCATTCGATTGGACAACACCAAATTTTCAGACTGTTATTGGTGATACTTCAATTTTTAAATTGGTAAAACAAAGAAATTCAATTCCTTATTATTTCAAATATTTATCAATACTTTTTAAGGAAATATCTAAAACAAACTCTTCAATTTATATTGCCGAAGATATTTTCACTCTCCCAGTTGTCACATTTTTTGCAAAATTGCGAAAAGCAAAACTGTATTATAACAGTCGTGAGTTTTATGCGTTTCTTGCTGGGTTAAGAAATAAACCGCGAGTTCAGTCTATTATAAGTAATTTGGAAAAATTCTTTATTAAAAAAACTGATAAGGTTTTAGTGACTGGCGATGGTGATGCTGAGTTTTTACAAGGGTTTTACAACCTAAACAATACAGTTGTAATCAGAAATTTACCTTTGAAGCAGAAAGCATTCGATAAAAAAGATTTCAGAAAAATGTTGGGTATTCCAGAAACATCCACAATTATGCTTTATCAAGGTGTAATACTTGAGGGAAGGGGATTTGAACCACTTCTTAATTCAATGAAAAATGTGAAAAACTGTGACCTCGTTGTTTTGGGAACAGGGGTTTTTCAAGAAAAGTATGAAAAGATAGCAAATGATTTGTGCATTAATAATCGTGTCCATTTTCTTGGAAATATTGAGCAAAAAGAATTAATAAATTATACATCGGCTGCTGATATAGGAATAGCGCTAATTGAAAATATTAGCAAAAGTTATTATTACGCTCTCCCAAATAAATTGTTCGAATACATAATGGCTGAATTGCCAGTGCTTATTAGCGATTTGCCACAAATGAAAAAAATAGTTTTGGATTATAGAGTTGGTGAAATTGTAAGTCTTGAAAATTCTGATGAAATTGCAAACAAATTAGAAGAATTTATTTCTGATAAAAATAAACTTAGTAATTATAAGAAAAATACAATTGCAGCTTCAGAAGAGTTAAATTGGCAAAGTGAATATGAAAAAGTAAAACATATCTTTGATTAGCTCAATATTATTATCTATATTTTCAATCTTGATTTTTAAAAGTTTGCCAGGCGCTAACTAACAGGTTAATGCTCAACTCCGTCAGGTCCGGAAGGAAGCAGCGGTCGGTATTTAATTTGTGTAGTTAGTTAGCTTGGCATTTTTATTTTCCGCACATAATCTGCAACATACTTGTTTATAAAATTTTACATCAATATATTGCACCATAAATAGTTAATTCAATAAGCAAATATAAAATTGATTAAAATTAAATATATTCTTTCTATTCTAATATTTTTAGTTTCTGGCTTATCGGCACAGAATGTAGAACTACCGAGCATAATTCTTAGTGGAGTTCCTTTTAATATATCTGCTAGTGAAATTCCGGATAGCGTTAAAAAAATTGAAATCAAATTTAAAAGTGAACTAAAATCATATATTTTTAATTTAGAAAATAATAATGGAATAGCCTCACAGAAGTTTGTAATTGATGAATCACGAAACTACATAATTACAAATAATTTAGCACCTAACGACACACATACTATTTCAGTTATTCCAGGCTGGCTTTCAATTATTCCTCCACTTATAGCAATTCTTTTGGCGTTAATTATTCGGCAAGTAATTGTTTCGCTTTCACTTGGAATATTCTCTGGAGCTTTAATTTATTACAACTTTAATCCACTTACAGCTTTGCTAAGATTTGCTGACACCCTTGTGTTGAACGTATTAATTGATAAAGACCACATGTTCATAATTGTGTTTACATTGCTAATTGGAGGTGTTGTTGGTCTAATTTCTGCAAACGGCGGAACTGCTGGACTAGCACAGCAGATTACAAAATTGGCAAAAACTACCCGAAGCGGAAAAATTTCAAGTTGGCTACTTGGAGTAATGATATTTTTTGATGATTATGCAAATTCGCTAATAATCGGAAATACAATGCGTCCAATTACCGATAAATTAAAAATATCACGTGAAAAACTTGCCTACATTGTTGATTCAACAGCCGCACCAGTTGCAAGTATTGTTATTATTAGTACATGGGTTGGATATGAAGTTGGGCTAATTTCCGATGGATTAAACGCGATAGGGTCTGCGCAAAATGCTTATGATGTTTTTATAAGCTCAATTCCATATGGGTTTTATCCAATAGCTACAATTTATTTTGTTTTCTTAACTTCTTTTTGGGAACTAGATTTTGGACCAATGCTAAGATTTGAAAGGAAAGCCAGCATTGGAAAAGTAGTTTATGACGATGAGGAAATAGAAACAAATAATTCACTAAATTCTGAAAATGCAAAGTGGTACAATGGTGCAATTCCAATATTTGTAATTCTTTTTGGAACAATTATAAGTCTTGTAGCAACTGGAATTCACAATCTTCAACTAGCTGGAATTAGTGAATATTCTGTCCAAAATATTATAAATCATGCTGATTCATTCTCCTCACTTTTATGGGCAAGTTTTGGTGCATCAATAGTTGCAATTGTTATGACTGTTTCTCAACGTATACTTTCTCTAAATGATGCTATTGAAGCGTGGCAGAAGGGAATTCAATCAATGTTGGTGGCTGTTATTATTTTGGTTTTTGCATGGACTATTAGCGCGATAACAACAGATTTAAAAACTGCCGATTTTATAATTTCTCTTTTAAGTGACAGTATTGATCCACGATTACTTCCAGCAATTGTTTTTATTATTTGCGCCGCAATAGGTTTTTCAACTGGAACAAGCTGGGGCACAATGGCAATTGTAATGCCAATAGTAATTCCGTTAACTTATCACGTTGGAAATATATTTGGATTGGACAGCGAAAGTTTGCAAAACGTTTTGTTTGGAGTTATTAGCTCCGTGCTTGCTGGCTCAGTATTTGGTGACCATTGCTCGCCAATTGCCGATACAACAATTTTAAGTTCATTAGCATCAAAATGTAACCATATTGATCACGTTAAAACTCAATTACCATATGCAATATTAGTAGGTATATTTAGTGTCTTATTTGGCAGCATTCCAGCAGCTTATGATTTAAATCCATTTATTTCTATTGCAATATTATTAGTTGCATTAACTCTATTTCTAAAAATATTTGGCAAAAAAGTTTAATAGAATTCCCAAAGTTCATATTAAACTTAATACTGTATTACTAAAATAGGGCAGAATTCCTCTAAAAAATTTCTTTACAATACTGCGCTTTGTTATTATTTCAATAATTTGCTTTAAATTCTTCTCATTGATGATGAAAATTAATTTGTAAATGCGTTTACAGATATTATTACAATTAGTTCTTTTTTATTGTAATTTTGAATTGGTTGAATTTATCTTGTTTTCTTTAGGATGTAAAATTAGTGAGTCATTTCGTAATATAATAATGCAATGATAGTAATAAACGGGTTTTCGCTTATTAAAAGATTGATTAAACAAACTAATTTGTTCAATTAAATTCTCTATACGGTAATTAAAAAATAGTCATAATATTTCCATCACAAGAAGGTGTGAGAGAAATGAGAAAGGCAGATTCAAAATCCGTTAAACTCAAAAAGATAGATGAAAATAGTGAACATCTAATTTGGTCCATAATTAGTAAATACAATATGTCCCAACCTGATGAAGTAAAAAAGGAATGTGATAAACTGCTTCTACTTATTACTCAATCAGCACTAGGCTCTACTCCAATAAATTTAGAACCTTTATTCCCATTGTTGCAAAAACGTGCAGACCCTATTGCCGAGCATATCTTTTCTTTCTTGGAGGAAACTACTAAGTCAAGTCTTAATCCTCTCAATTCAATAAAAGCAATGCTTAATTCGCGTGATAAAAAATTGGCATTACGAGCTTTAGAATATTCAGTTCAGCTAGCTGAGATTGGGATTCTAAAAGTAGACCGTCCATTTATACTATTTTTAGCTGAGAGAATGAGTGTTGAGAAATCACCATTTTTAGAGGCTGAAGCTATAAATAATATTCTACAGTTTGTAAAACGCTATCATCAGGGAAGTGAATTCCACTATGAAGACCCACTATTAGAATTATATCTTAAAGAAGACAATATGGAAATGCGCTATTTTGCTGCCCAACTTCTAGATAAGTCGGTAAAAATAGTTAATCCAGAAGTAGCCGAAATTATTATTGGTAAAAATGCATATTCATTTTTCCAACCATATCTTGAATACACAAGAGCTACGCATGTTGATTTGCTTTGTTTTCAACCTTTGCCCAGTTTATTGGAATCTTTAAAAGACGATTTTATACATGCGAAAGAAAAAATTGGCAATAAGTTTTTAAATGAAATTATTGCAAAACTTGGATGGGACAGAATAAATTTTGGGCTTCAAATTAAAGTATCTACAGGTGTTTCCATTAACAATTCACCGCCATTTATGGTTTCTGATATTGAAGCCTCGATATTGGATAAGTGTAAAGGAGTAAAGCAAAACTCCAAAACTTACTTGATTATTGCTTGTGGTGGTCTTGTTTCTGAAGCAAATGATAGTGGAAATGAAAATAATCCCATAACGCGCTTTAGATCATTTAATCTTAATCATGCTTCTTTATTGCGAGATTTTCTTGATGTTAGTCCCCTGAATGAAGAAAAAATAAGAAGTATAATTGATCGGATGGATCAAATTGTGGAAGACTATGTAACTTTATTTCATGCTTTTAGTGATGAATGCACCATTCTTCCTGGAATATATAATGAAATTAAAACAAAAGTCATGGATGAAATAATTGAAAATAATGATAAACCTCAACTATCAGCCAATCTTACTCGTCTTGTTCAATCGTTCGAAGACCCACGTTCATTGGGTGAAGTTCACACTTTACACGGTCTTAAAAGATATTTGCATCAGCATGCACTTGGATTAGGTTTTAGACTAGTTGAAAGAAGTAAAAATCCGAATAGAACTGTTGATATACTTATTGCCAAAGATGATAATATCGAATTTATTCTTAAAAAAATTAGGTTCGCTGATTTTGAACCAACTGAAAACAATAAATCTTTCAATAAAAATATCCCTTTTTCTGTTGAACTACTGATTGATGGATTTTCTCGCCAGATGCTGCACGGGCATGAGCAATTTCCGCATGTTAATATTTACTGTTATGGAAACGAAGTACATTATTATTTTGGATTTCGAAATCATCCTGTGTTATTGCGAATTGATTACGCTCCGCCATTGCACGGAGGGATGATTGATTTGGAATATTTTGGCGTTAGCAATTATGAAATTGAACAGCACCCAAATATTTCGCTGGATGTAATTAGAACATTTTTCCAAAAGATTGATTTCGAAATACAAATTGTGGGAACCCACATTCATGCCCGTTATGATAAGGAGCGTGCTTTAAATTTAGGCGACTTATACTCAAAAGCACAGCAAGTATTTCGTTTAGTACCGTATTTCATGGATTTGGATTGGATAGTTGGATCTTTAGCACTAGAAAAAGAAGCTCGACAAAAATTAGCTAACGCATGGGCAAAATTTTTCCTTTCCTGGGGATTTATTCCGCTCAAAACTATTCTTACAAAGAATCGCACAGGCATTATAAAGGGGTTTATCAATGAGCCAATTGGACAGAAAGAAATAATATGGGATGGTAAAGGAAGTTATGAGGATGTATTCACAGGACTTCCAAACTCTGGACTTTTCAAAGATTTGCTAAATATAATTAGACAGCATGGTTTTGAAAATTCTATTTCAATAGGCAAGGATTGTAGTTCACATCCTGGACAGATAGAACTTGAAGAGTGTTTTCTTACTCCTTTGCGCAAAGCAATTGATCGTGGGGAGCTAATTCAAATAAAGGAAGTTGTAAAACCGCAGTCATCCAGTTATTTTATTAGAGTTCATGAAGCCGAGCTATTTGCTGAAATATTAGTTAATGGTCATGATAAAATTATTGCTACTTTAGAAACAGCTTGCATTATAAGGCAATTGGAACGTATTCTAACTTTTAAAACCACTGGAAGTATAAATGGTTATCAAGTTCAGAAAGCAACTTTAACTTTGCGAAATGAGGAAATATGTTTTTTTATATTACGTGGAATTGATGGAATAATTAAACTTGCATTTTATACACTTGACCATATATTATTTAAAAAGCGAGAAAATAAACATAATGCATGGATTGAAAATGTAAATTATAATGTTTCAGAACTTGCTCTTCTGTTGAGGATTAATAATTATGTTGATACACTTTCAGAATATATTGGCGCTAACGATGAAGCAGAAACTCATAAATTTCTTGAAGAAATAAAACAAAATTATCAAATGCCTGAAAAAACTCCTTTACGTGGAGTAAGAATCTTAAATGGATTAAAAGCTTCTCCTGGTAGAACTGTTGGTAAAACTATTTTTGGAACGGAGAAAAAAAGTCCTCAGGACTTTTCTGGTTCAATATTAGTCGCCCCATCTCTAAAACCAGAAGATGCAAGCTATTTGTATTATGCCGATGGAATTGTATCAACCGGCGGTGGAATTCTTAGTCACGCTGGACTTATAGCCATGCAGTTCAGAAAGCCAGCACTTATTATTTCGGGTAAATGGCAATCAGATGCTAGCAATCAGAAAATATTGATATACAAATCGCTTGATTATAAAATAATTCAAAAACAAATAAGCATGTTTAATGTTTGTATTAGGACAGATATTCAAGAAAAGGAGTATTCTCTATTGGAAGGTGATTTAGTTTTATTGGATGCTATTGCTGGCAATATTCAAATGCTTGGTCAAGGAAGAGATGTTATAGCACTTAATGAAGGTTTTGGATTATACCGCAAATCAAATGAAATGCTGACAACAGTAAAAATGGAAAAAGAAATACTCAATTTACGAGGTAAACTTTTACGCGCTCGGCATCAGTTGGAAAATGTTTTATACAGATGCTCCGATCCAATAGTTGCAAGATATGGTATATTTGAAATATTGCTAAATGAAACTTCCCATAAAATAGGAATGCTTCATAGAGATAAAGTTATTCTGCTATCAATCCTCCTAAATAATAAATTATTGGCAGATGATACAAGGGACTATTTACTATTCATAATGGATGAACTTAAAAGTAATTTTTTAGAAGCAGTTCGTAAAGCTGAAAATGATATTCCTACTTCTAATTGCGCTTACGAAATTCTTACTTTACGACTTAATACAATTATTCATAAAAAAGCAATTGATACTGCTAAAACAATTCTTGATTCGTGTAATATTAAAATGCAGTTGAAAGAGGAATTGAGCGAAGATTTTATTACAACAATTGCAATTAATCGACTAAATGTTGTAAGAAGAAAACTAGTTTTAGAAATAGAATATTTATTAAATAAGGATAATGATAATTTTTATCTCCGTCACCAACTGCGCCAGTTAGAAAGAATAAATTCCATTCTTAAAATTGATATTAAAAAAAGTTCAACCTTTAATTTTGTACAAACAAAATTGATAAAAAATGATAATGAGAGAAAGAAAAAATTTAGAGATAATTATGTTATTAATAACAGTAACTGCGGTTTTGAATTATTCCAATTTATTGGGTGGAAAGCTGCTAATCTTGCAGAAATTGAAAGGCTTTCAGAGGGTAAATTTGTACCTCCTTGGTTTGTTGTAACAGATAAAGCGTTCAATGAATTATTAGAATCAACTGTTATTGAATCAAAGTGGGAAAATGGAAATCAAATAGTTCAAGAAATATCACTTCGCGATGCGATTAATAATACTCTTAATCGAGAAGACTTAGCTGACCACCAGAAATCGTTGCAAATTCGTGGTCTTTGGGAACGAGCACCAATTCCAGATAATTTAAGCAAAATAATACTTGAAGCTTATAATAATATTATCTCCAAGATTGCAATGGACAATAAACCCAATTTAGAAGTTGATAAAATTTATGTAGCTGTCCGTTCATCCTCGCGGGAAGAAGATACTGAAGCTGCTGCTCGTGCAGGTGAATTTGAGACTTATTTGTATGTTCACGGTGAAGATCAATTGCTCCAATTCCTAAAGCTTACATGGAGTGGATTATGGACTGAACGTGCCATACAACATAGAGCTGTCTTTGGAGTTGAGTTCAGCCAAACTGGTGGTGGAGTTATTGTGCAGTGTATTGTTAATTCTCGCGTATCAGGTGTTCTACAAACAGTTGATGTGCCGAGAGGCAATCACAGAGAAATGGTTATTAATGCAGTGCTAGGATTAGGAGAAGGTATAGTTTCTGGAACAATAGCAGCAGACCAAATTACTGTATCAAAAGAAACAGATTTGGAAAGTGAGCCTCTTCGTTTCAGTTATATTACAAGTGATAAAACAGAGCAAATTATATTTAACCGCCGTTTGGGATACGGCACTACTCGGGCGCAAACACTTTATCATCAGCGTTTAAGACCAGCACTTGAATATGTTGAACTTAATCAGCTTGTAAAAATTGCTGCTTCTCTTGAAAAAAAATATGGATACCCACTGGATATAGAATTTGGTTTTGAAGATAGCCGATTATGGATTTTACAAGTTCGTCCAGTTTCTTTGTTCTTATCAATACTTAATGAAACAAATATGCATTTTCCATTAAAAACTACAACTAAGTAATTATGAAAATAAATTTAACGGGAGAAATAATGATTAAGAAAGAAGATTCACTTAAATATCATAAAAGCCCAAAAGCTGGAAAAATTGAAGTTAAAGCTACAAAGGCTTGCCTAACACCAAGAGAAATGCGGTTAGCATATTTACCTGGTGCATCTTATCCTTCACAAGAAATTGTAAAGAATGCTACAGAAGTATTTCAATATACTGGCAAAGGAAACTTGGTGGGAGTAATTACTAATGGCACTGCTATACCAGGTCTTGGTAACGTTGGTCCTTTGGCAGCCAAACCTATGCAGGAGGGAATTGCTGTACTATTCAAACGATTGGCGGATATTAATGTATTTGATATTGAATTAAATACCGATAATCCTGAAAAATTTATTGAAACTGTCTTAATGCTTGAACCTACCTTTGGTGGAATAAATTTAAAGGATATTAAAGCACCGGAAGGATTATATATTTATGACCGTTTAAGTGAAACTCTCAAAATTCCAGTATTTCATGAAAATTTATATAGTACAGCAGTTGTTGCAATTGCCGCCTTAATTAATGCTCTTGATTTAGTGGAAAAACAGTTGGATGAAATTCGTTTAGTGGTTTGTGGAGCAGGCACTGTTGGTATTGGATTTGCCCGACTCGTTGTGCGTTTGGGTATAAATCCAGATAATCTGCTTATGTATGACGAAAAAGGTCTATTGCATCCAAAGCGAAAAGATTTGTACGATTATCAGCAGCCATTTGTAAGGCAATCGGAAGCTCTCACTTTAGCTGAAGGAATGAAAGATGCGGATGTTTTTGTTGGTGCTTCGGCTGGGGGAGTTTTAAGTTTAGAAATGGTGCGTTCTATGAACAGATATCCAATTGTTTTTGCCTTAGCAAATCCTGAACCAGAAATTGGCTATGAAGAAGCAAAATCAAGCAGACAAGATATAATTGTAGCAACTGGTTTAGATCAATATCCAAATGCGATTATGGATATTCTTAGTTTTCCATATATTTTCCGAGGGGCACTTGATGTGCAGGCTGGAGCAATTACAGAAAATATGATGCTTTCAGCTGCTCGAGCATTAGCCGATTTAGCACGGGAAGAAGTTGTTGAGGAAGTTGAACAAGCCTATGGTAAGGAACGCTTTAGTTTTGGTCAAGAATATTTACTTCCTAAAGCTATTGATCCGCGAATTTTAGTACGTGAATCAGCTGCTGTTGCCCTGCAGGCAAAGAAGGATGGAGTAGCCACAATGATGATATCAAGTGATGAATACGAAGAAAATTTAGCAGTTAGGCTTGGAACTGGACGAGAAATTTTGCGTTCGTTAATAATGCGAGCAAAGCAAAAACCACTTAAAGTAGTCTTTTCTGAAGGAAGCAATGAAACTATTTTGCGTGCAGCTGGCGTTTTAATTGATGAAAATATTGCTAATCCAATCTTGCTGGGTAACGAAAAGGAAATTCGTCAAGAAATTGAAATTCTTGGGCTAGATCTTGGAGGTGTTACAATAATTGATCCCTCCAAAAGTGCATGTTTTGAAGAATATGTTGACGATTACTTTGCAATGCGCAAAAGAAGGGGGGTAATGCGAGTTAGGGCAGTTCAGCATCTTAAGCAGCGTGATTATTTTGCTTCAATGATGGTTTCTAAAGGACACGCTGATATGATGATTGCTGGTTGTTCAACTCATTACGTTAGAAGTTTGCGCACTATTTTAGAAGTTATTGGAACAGCTCCAGGAATAAGACGTGTTTCAAGCTATTATCTTATTCTACTGCCTAAAGCTGCAGTATCACTTGCTGATTGCGCTGTAAATATTAATCCTGATGCAGAAGATCTTGCTGAGATTGCAAGTCTTGCAGCAATGAAATGTCGTTCAATGGGTTTTGAACCAAAAATAGCAATGCTTTCGTTTTCCAATTTTGGAAGTGTTGATCATCCAAATACAATAAAAATGCGCAGAGCTACAGAAATAGTAAAATCCCGCTACCCAGAATTAGAATTAGATGGAGAAATGCAGATTGCAGCTGCTCGAAATACAAAATTGCGCGAAAGCTATTTCCCATTTACATCATTAAAATCAGACGCTAATGTTTTAATCTTTCCAGATTTGCAATCAGGTAACCTTACCATGCATTCGTTGCAATATATGGCTGAAGCGATACCAATAGGACCAATGCTAATGGGAACTCGTTTGCCAGCGCATATTATTCCATATGGGGCAACGGTAGAAGAAGTAGTACATTTAGTAACGGCATGCATAGTAGATGCAACTGCAATTGTAGCAAGAAAATAAAAATATAATTTTGTTAAATGGAGCTACTATTATTAACAGTTTGTTGAAATAAAAAAAGCCTTCAATTGGAAGGCTTTTCAAATCAATAAATATTCTTTGTACAAATTAAAACTGAATATTCTTTTTAGTACGTTGAACATATTCGTAAATAAAAGGGCTAGCAACAAATATTGATGAATAAGTACCAACAATAATTCCAAAAGTTAGTGCAAAAGCAAAACCTCTAAGTACATCACCACCAAATATTAGAAGAACAGCAACAACAAATAATGTTGTTAAACTAGTAATAATTGTTCTACGCATGGTTATGTTAATTGCATTATTTATATTATCAAGTAAAGAAGCTGTTTTATGAATTTTAATATTCTCCCTAATTCTATCAAAAACAACCACAGTATCGTTAATGGAATATCCAACAAGAGTAAGGAATGCAGCAACAACACTAATAGATATTTCAAGATTTAAGCCAGGAATTATTCCATGAAGCAAAGCAAATACTCCTAGTGTTATAAGAACATCGTGAAATAGAGCAACAACAGCGCCTAGTGCGAAAATGAATTTAAATCTAAATCCAAGGTAAATTAGTATTCCAAGCAAAGCTAGAACAACTGAAATTATCGAATCTTGTTTAAGTTCGCTACCAATTTTTGGACCAACATGATCTTCTTTTTGTACAACAAAATGGTTATCTGGCATTTTGTTTCTAAGTTCACCTTCAATCCAATCAGCAATACCAACACGAATAATTACATTGTTGTCATCTAATCTACTGGTTTGAAATCCATCATTTTGTAATTTTGAATCAACTTTATTAGCAATTTGAATATCAGCAAAGCCAATAGTTACTGAATTATCGGTTGAATCAGAAATGGAAATTTGTGCATTTGGCTCATAACGCAAAATGGAATTTTGAATTCCAGTAATAACACCGCCATATATTTCTGTTGGAACACTCTGTAATTCAGTTCTAAGTAAAATTCCAGTTTCACCACCAAATGTTTTTACTTCAATATTACCAAGACCTAATTGTTCCAATTCAGCTCTTATTTGTGAAATATTTATTGCATCATCAAATTTTAACGCAATGTCTGTACCACCCTTAAAGTCAATACCAAATTCTAGACCTCGGAAAGCAAGACTTAGTAACCCTAAAATAATTAATGTACCTGAAACAATATAGGCAACTTTTCTTTTAGAGATAAAATCAATATTTATGTTTTCAAAAACTTTCATTTTTTAATTTACTCCTTTAATTAACCTATATTTATTTTGTTGCCTTTAGCAACCAAAATATCAAAAATAACTCTGGTTACAACAAAAGCACTGAATAAACTTGCAACGATACCAATCATAAGTGTTAAAGCAAAACCTTGAATAGGGCCACTACCAAATTGGTAAAGAATTACACCGGTAAAGAATGTTGTTATGTTCGAATCCAAAATTGCTGAATAAGAGTTCGCAAATCCACTATCAACAGCAGCTTTTTGAGTTTTGCCAGTAAGTAATTCTTCTCTAATACGTTCAAAAATAAGTACGTTTGCATCAACTGCCATACCAATTGTTAGAATAATACCAGCAATACCAGGCAAGGTAAGTGTTGCGTGAAATCCAGCAAGAATTCCCATAATCATAATAACAGTAGAGAAAAGAGCTAAGTCAGAAATTACACCAGATTTTTTATAGTAGAGAATCATGAAGATTGCTACTAAGAAAAATCCAATCATAGTTGAATTAAAGCCTTTGTTTATGGAATCTTGACCTAATGATGGTCCAACAGTTCTTTCTTCAATAATATCAACAGGAGCAGGAAGGGCACCAGCTTTTAGCACAATTTGTAAAAGTTTAGCTTCGTTCATATCTGCCATACCAGTAATTCTAGAACTTCCACCAGGTATTTTACCTAGTATCACAGGTGCAGAATAAACAGCATTATCAAGAACAATTGCACATCTTTTATCTATATTTGAGCCTGTTATTCTTGCCCATTCTCTTCCACCTTCGGTATTCATTTGCATATTAACAATTGGCTCAGTGGTTTGTGGATCAATGTTTGCATTTGCATCAACAATTACTCCACCAGTAAGTTCAGCTTCTTTATTCACAAGATAAAGTTTAAAGATTTCAACACCTTCTTGTGAAGTAAATGATTTTGCATCAAATAAAAACTCTGCGTTATCAGGAATTGCATTTTTAACTTCAGGTCTTCTAAGATATGCAATAACTTGATTTTTATCACTCTCTTTTACATATGCGTCGGCACTTTGCGATTGATTACCGAGAACTGCAATTGAAAAAAATGGATGCTCTTTAGCAAATTGCTCAGAAGTTAAATCCTTAGCATCTGTCGTGTCAGTTACTATTACAGAATCAGTTTCACCTTTAAAGTCAGCAGCTAAAATTTCATCAATTCTTTTCATAATTGGAAATGTAAAACTTGCATCTTTTACAATTTTAAACTCCAATAATGCACTTCCTTGTAAAAGTCTTTTTGCTTCTTCTTCTTTGGCAATACCAGGTAATTCAACAATAATGCGACGAGAACCTTGTTTTTGAATATTTGGTTCAGAAACACCATATTGGTTAACTCTGTTATTGATAATTTCAATTGCACGGGTAACAGCATCAGATTCTTGAGCTTTAAGTTTATCAATAATATCAGCGTCTTCTTCTCGTATTGTGCCGAAATATCTGCTTAATCGCTTACCAGAAGTAGTTATTTTTTCTGCAAGAATTTCCACTACATCTGCATCAGTTACCTGAGCTTCAGCTGCTGAAGCACTTAAAAGAGTTTTGAATTCTTCATCAGTATCTTTTGCAAGTTTTTCAAGTAGCTTAGCAGTATTAACTTCCATAACTAAATACATACCACCTTGTAAATCAAGACCTAATTTCATCCGTTTTTCTCTGTTATCACGAATAGAAGGGTCAGTAATCATTAAACTATCTTCTCTAACCAAAAGCATATCTTTAAGTTCTGCTTCTGAAATTGTGGGATTTGACTTTTGCAAATCCTCGGTAAGGAGAGAGAGCTCCTTTTTGATTTTATTTGTGTTTTGAATATCAGCAAAGGTAGGGAAGAGAAGGTAAACGCTGAAAGCCAAAACTCCAACAATCAATAAAATTCTAAATCTAAATTCTTTCATTATTCATCTTAGTTTTAGTTGTCAAAAATAATTGAACAAAAAAGACCACAAGAATGATCTTTTTTGTTTATTAAAAATTAGTCGCGAACAACCCAAGTTTTAACTGAAGCTGTAACGTCGGCATGAACTTTAATTTTTACATCATAAATTCCAAGTGCTTTAATTGGTTCTTCAATATCAATCTTGCGATGGTCAATATCATAACCCTTTTCTTTAAGAGCTTCAGAAATCATTTTGGTAGTAACAGAACCAAAAAGTTTTTCATCTTCACCTACAGTAACTGGAATTGTAACAGAAACTTTTTCTAATTCAGCACTTAATTTGTTGGCTAAATCTAAAATTTTAGCTTCTTTTGAAGAAGCTTGTTTCTTTTCTTCTTCTAATGCTCTTAAATTGCTAGGATTAGCAATTAGGGCAATATGACGTGGAAAAAGAAAGTTTCTTGCAAAACCGTCTTTAACATTTACTAAATCACCAATTTGACCTAGTTGGTTGAAATTTTTTCTTAATATAACTTTCATCTCTTCTCTCCTATTTAACAGCTTCTGAAATAAAAGGCATAACCGCTATTTGACGCGCACGTTTAATAGCCCTAACTAGTTCTCGGTGCTGTTTTGCACTTAACCCGGTAACTCTTTTTGGAATAATTTTACCTTGATCATTTATAAATTTTTGTAATTGTTTTGCATCTTTGTAATCAATGTACTCAGTGATTACTCTCTTTGCTTTTTTAGTATTTGTTGTTCTCATTGTTTAAATATCCTCAAACTTATTAATCTTCATTTATGAGGTTTGACTCCTCATCAGTTAAGAATTTATCGAATGAACTATCTTCAATTTCCATACTATCTTCAAAAAAAGAATCTTTCCCATTTCCATTATTATTGTTTTGAGAAAGCTTATTTAAAAATTGAATTCTTTTAGCTTTAATTTCAACGATAGTTCTACTTTTATTATCTTCAGTTTTAAATGTTCGGCTTTGTAATTCGCCATCTATTAAAACTGCGTTTCCTTTTTTAAGGCGATTTTTACAGCTTTCAGCCAGTTTATTCCAAGCAACAACCCCAACATAGCAAACATCTTCTTGCGATTGGTTGTTACTATCTTTATAGCGTCTATTAACAGCCACATGAAAATTAACAACTGGAGTATTATTAGATGTTTCTCTAATAGTAGGATCTTTAGTTAAATTACCTGCAATAACAACACTATTAATTTCTGGCATTTTAAATTCAGCCATTATTTGTTCTCCCTAACATAACGCATCTTATTCAGCAATGTCATCATTTGTTTCTATTTCATCAATAACTTCATCAAAAGTATCTTCTACTTCAGTTTCAAGAACTTTGGCTTCTAAAGCTTTTGTTTCTAAAACTTCAGCTTCAGCAGCTTCTTCCTTAATTTCAGATTTTCTTTTTTCAAGATATTCTATGTCTTTTAATTCCATTTTAATTGTAAGGAATCTAATAACATTTTCATCAAGTCTTAAAGTTCTTTCAAATTTAGTAATGTATTCTCTTGGTGAAGTAAAATGGTAGATAACATAGTATCCACTTTTGCCTTTTTGAATTGGATATGCTAAACGTTTGCGTCCCCATTTGTCGATGTCGATCATTTCAACACCATTTGCAGACATTTGTTCTTCAATAGAAGTTAAGATTGCATCAATCTGTTGGTCTTCGAGTGTGGCATTTAGAATAACAACACTCTCATAATGATTTGTTTTCATTATGGCTCACCTCCCTTTGGTCTAAGGCCTTCCATTTTTTTATTTTTAATGGAAAGCAGGGTTAATAAAAAATATAACTTACAAATATAATACTATTTAATGAGTGGTGCAATAACAAGAGAAACTACTGCCATTAACTTAATCAAAATATTAAGTGATGGTCCTGAAGTATCTTTGAAAGGATCACCAACAGTATCACCAACAACAGCTGCTTTATGCGCATCAGATCCTTTTGAATATGTAAAACCATCACTTTTAAAACCACTTTCAATTAATTTTTTTGCATTATCCCATGCACCACCAGCATTTGATTGGAAAATTGCCATTAGCACACCACTAGCAGTAACACCAGATAAAAGTCCAGCAAGCATTTCTTTACTAATAAAACCAATAACAACAGGAACAGTAACAGCCATTAAACCAGGAAGAATCATTTCTCTAATTGCAGCTTTTGTTGAAATTTCAACACATTTGGAATATTCAGCTTCTGCTGTACCTTCGCGTAAACCTTTAATTTCTCTAAATTGACGTCCAACTTCAATAATCATTTCCTTTGCAGCACGTCCAACCGCATTCATCGATAGAGCCGAAAAAACAAAAGGAAGCATAGCCCCTATTAATAATCCTCCCATAATTACAGGTTTTGCTAAATCAATAACAGCAATTTCTGCTTGAATCATAAATGCTGAAAAAAGAGCCAATGCAGTTAAAGCAGCTGACCCGATTGCAAATCCTTTACCAATTGCTGCAGTTGTATTTCCAACAGCATCTAATTTATCAGTTCTTTCGCGCACCTCTTTTGGAAGTTCAGCCATTTCTGCAATTCCACCAGCATTATCAGATATAGGGCCATATGCGTCAACCGCTAGTTGAATTCCAGTTGTTGATAGCATTCCAAATGCAGCAATTGCAATTCCATAAAGATTAGCAAATTCGTGGGCGCCAATAATTGCAAAAGCAATTACTAGAATAGGAATGGCTGTAGACATCATTCCAACACCAAGCCCAGAAATAATATTTGTTGCAGAGCCGGTAATTGATTGGCTAGCAATTTGATGAACAGGCTTGAAATCAGTTCCAGTATAATACTCGGTTACTAACCCAATTATTGTTCCAGAAGCCACACCTATTATCGTAGCAATAAAGACACCATTACTTGTATATTCAAAATCATTATAAATCCATGATTCAGGTAAAAAATATTTTATTATAAAATATGCAGCAATAACCATAACTCCACTTGCGCCAAACTCCCCAGTATTAAGTGCTCTCTGCGGATTACCACCTTCTTTAACGTTTACAAAGAAAGTTCCTAAAATTGAAACTGCAATTCCAACTGCAGCAAGAATTAAGGGAAGTAAAACTGCAGATAGTTGGTGTTCTTTATCAAAAACAGTTGTGAAAACTGCTCCCAGAACCATTGTTCCTATTATTGAACCAATATAAGATTCAAACAAATCAGCTCCCATTCCAGCAACGTCACCAACATTATCACCTACATTATCTGCTATGGTAGCTGGGTTTCTAGGATCATCTTCTGGAATTCCCTCATAAATTTTTCCAGCCAAGTCAGCACCTACATCTGCAGCTTTTGTATAAATACCACCGCCAACTCTTGCAAAAAGGGCAATTGATGAAGCACCAAGTGAAAAGCCAGATAAAACATTAATAATTTTTATAAGGTTCCAATCAAGATTAGAGTATATTATAAAAAGTAAACTGAGCCCTAAAACACCAAGACCAACTACATTCATTCCCATTATTGAACCACCAGCAAATGCAATTTTTAATGCAGGGGCTAAACCAGTGCGGGCTGCTTGTGTTGTTCTAACGTTTGCTTTTGTTGCAGCCATCATGCCTAAAAACCCTGCAAGAGCAGATGCTGTAGCTCCAATAATAAAAGATAAGGCAATTAGCGAAGATGAATCATCTCTGCCAGAATTTGAAAAACCTAGCAAAATTGCGACAGTAATCACAAAAAATGAAAGAACTCGATACTCAGTTTTCAAAAATGCAATAGCTCCATCTTGTATATGTTTTGCTATTGTTGTCATTTTTTCTGTGCCTGTGCTTTGCTTTGAAATCCAACGGCTTTTGATAAATGAATAGATTAATGCAATTAAGCCAAATATTGGAATAATGTAAATAATGTTTGCCATGATAGTACTCCTATTTACCAACTATATTTATCTTACTTTGAATATTGTTAAATTCTTTACTATAAAAATTCATCATTTCTTTTTTGTCACCAATAATAAATTTTTCAACTAGTTCCACAGAAAATCCGACTGCTAATCTAATTATTTCTTTTTCTTTTTCATAGAATTTATCTAAAACATAATTTGGCATTTGTCCATTACTAAAATCATTGCCAACGCCAAATCTTATTCTATTGAATCTATTGGTCTCTAACGAATAAATTATGGAACTAAGTCCATTGTGCCCACCATCACCACCAGCTTCTCTAAAACGAATACTGCCAGTTGGAAGGTTTATATCATCTGCAATAATTAATAAATTCTCTAGTTGTATATTTTTTGTTTCAATAATATGTGAAACTGCTTTTCCACTCAAATTCATAAAAGTGGTTGGTTTATACAAAAAAAAATGGGAAGTATCTAAAGAACTTCCCACTGAATAGTATTCCCCTTTGTCAGGTGAAAAACTTAAGTTATGTTTATTTGCAAAGGAATCCAAAATCATAAATCCGATATTATGCCGAGTATTAATATATCTATTACCTGGATTTCCAAGCCCAATTATAGCTTTCAAACTAATTTTTATTCCTCAGTTTGTCCTTTGCTTTCGTCAGAAGAATCATCAACTTCAATTTTTGGATGTACAATTGAAACAATTACGGTATCTTCATTATTTAGAATTTTAATATTTTCAAAACTTAAATCTCTAACATGAATAGAATCACCAATTTTTAATCTAGATATATCAATTTCAATGTGTTGTGGAATATCACGTGGTAAACATTCTACGTCTAGTTTGTGTGTTAGTTCTTGAAGTATTCCACCATCTTTTACTCCCGCTGAACTACCAACAAGACTAATTGGAAGTTCCATTTGAAGTACTTGACCAAGTGTAACTCCTTGAACATCAAAATGTACAACTCTATCAGTAACTGGATCAAATTGAACATCTTTAATAATGCAACCAAGTTGTTCTTCACCATCAAATGAAAGCTGTACAATACTTGATTCAGAAGTAAAAACCAATTTATTTAATGCTACTTCCTCAACCGAAAAAGTTATTTGATCTTTACCCTTAGAATAATAGATACCTGGAACAAATCCACTTTTTCTTAATTGGTTAATTGCACCTTTAGTAGTAATCTCTCGTTTCTTAGCTTTTAATATCTTTTCAGCCATTTTTTTCTCCGCTTATTTATTTTCTAACTCTTATCAATTTCAAATAGTGAACTAATTGATTCACTATGATGTGATCTTATTATTGATTCTGCAAATAGTGCTGCAGAAGTTTTAATTTTAATTTTTGAATTTGGGGCTAAATTGTTTAATGGAATAGTATCAGAAACGTATAATTCATCAATTGCAGAATTTTCAACCCGCTCAATAGCATTTCCAGAAAGTAATGCGTGTGTAACAGCACCATAAATTTTATCTGCACCAAGTTTTTTTAGTGCAGAAACAGCAGCAACAAAAGTTCCAGCTGTGTCAATTAAATCATCAACTATTAAAACATTTTTGCCTTCAACGTCTCCAATTATATTCATAACTTCAGCTTGATTATGCTCTGGTCTACGTTTATCAATTAATACTAAACCAGCATCTAATTTACGAGCATAAGAACGCGCAATTTTTATTCCACCAACATCTGGCGAAACTACAACAAGATTTTCCTTTTTGTTCTCAAATTCATCTGTATAAAGAGGAGATGCATATAAATGATCTAAAGGAATATCAAAAAAGCCTTGAATCTGGGCAGCGTGCAAATCCATAGTAATTACTTTATCAGCACCAGCTTTTGTTAAAATATCTGCAACCAATTTTGCTGTTACAGCTACTCGAGGTTGGTCCTTTCTGTCCTGACGTGCATAACCATAATAAGGTATTACAGCAGTTACTCTACGAGCTGAAGATCTTTTGGCTGCATCAAGCATGATTAAAAGCTCCATTAAATTTTCTGCAGGCGGCATTGTGGATTGAACTAAATAAACATCTCTTCCACGAATATTTTCTTTGAATTTAATCCAAATTTCACCGTCACTAAAAATTTTTCTACTAATTAAGCCTTTTTTGACATTTAAGTATTGACAAATTTTATCTGTGAGTCCAACATTTGAACTTCCTGAAAAAATAAGTAATTCCGATACGTCTGAACTGTTCATCTTGCCTTTGCATTTTTATTAAAAAAATAGTTTTCTTTCTAAAACCATAATTTTGAAAAATATAACCATTTCATTTTAAAACAAAAGATAAATATAAGCATTACTTGAAGTTAAATCAAATATAGAACATCTGAATTGTCTTGTTATAGATAACTTATTAATACTAATTTCCGCTTCAAAAAATAATTAGAATGTTTAATAAAGTTATTGAAAAAATAACATATATCTGAATTAAAAATTATAATAATAATTCAAAACAATGTTTTTCGTTGATTCACATTACTAATAAAAATTTAGTGCTGAGCTTAATACTCAAATCCAAGGTATACTTCCCAAAATAAGAGAAAATATATTATTTGATTTCTTTATCATTCTCTGTAAATTTGCACACTAAAAAATTAAGGATATAGTTTAAAAATGCCTACTTATGATTATAAATGTAAAGAGTGTGGAATAACTTTTGAATTGTTTCAAAAAATGAGTGATGAGCCAATTCAAAATTGTATAGAATGTAACGGAGAAGTTAAGAGATTAATTGGAAGTGGATTAACTCCAATTTTTAAAGGAAGTGGATTTTATGAAACTGATTATAAGTCTAAAAGTTCAAATACTGCTACTAAAACGAAAAATGGTATTGTAAATACTGAAAAAAATGTGGTAAAATCTGATTCGGTAAGTTCCGAAAAGAATGAAACAAAATCTGATTCTAAAAATATTGAATCGAAAGAGACTAAAAAAGTAGAAGTAAAAAAATCTGAATAAATTACATCAGTAAATTTTATTTTAATAATGAATTGGACATATAATTTTAGTCCAATTTATTATTAATATTTGGAAGTGACAAGTATTTTTAGAATGATGCATCATAACTCTAAATATTTTTGTTAAAAATCAAATCCGATTGAAAAATAGTATTTTGGTTTTGAAAAACCTGAAGTATCATATGCCCAAGCTACATCAAATCTAAGCAAGAAAAATATAATGTAAGAACGGGCACCAAAACCAGTTCCTATAAGCATACCTTTAGACAAATCTTCACCGCCTTTTTTTAAACTAAAGTTCAATTCGTTATTATTATTCCAGGCAGTTCCAGCATCAACAAAAGCAGTTCCAATAACATTTTGGAAAAAGAGAGGAATAATTGGTCCAGCAATAAGATATCTAATAATAGGCATTCTTAATTCTAAATTAAGAAGCATATATTTTGTTCCAATTTGTTGAGCATAATCATATCCACGCAAAGGCATTGCTGGAGATAGAAAAGCAAAATCTGACGCATTTTCAATAGGAACTGATCCTGTGGAAAATGTTCTGTTTATCCAATTATCGGTACCACCAAGCATAAATCTTTGAGGATTTTGTCCATCAGAATATCCACCAGAGAATCTAAAAACTAGAGAATTGTCATACATAAATCTAATATAATTTCTAAAATCAACAGTTAGCGAGTAAAAGCTTTTTCTATAATCATCTAAACCCAAATTACCAAACAGGGTTGTTTTATATCTTGTACCTTGTATAGGTGAATAGTAACCCCATAAAGTATTATCATGTACAAAACTAATAGAAGGTATTGAATAAAACACCTTCTCCATAGGTTCAGAAAAGTTTTCTAGATTTTCGGAAGAAGTTAAAATACCACTAATTCCAGTTTCAAATCTATTAAACTTGCTTAATGGAAAACTTGCAGAAACAGAACCGCCATAATTTCTGAACCGAAAAAGGTCATATCCAGCTGTTCTATCCAGATAAATAAAGCGCGCGGTATGAAAAGCTTCAACTCCATAATTAATTCTACCAGCAAGATAGTAGTATGATAAACCATAATCGCTATTTTTTAGATCAACTTGAAATCCAGTAATTCCAATAAGTCTATGATTACCAAGCATATCACTAAATGACAGTACAGTTGTTCCAATTAATCCATACATAGTGCTATATCCGGCATTTGCATATATTAAATCGGGTGTGAAATTAATTTTATATTTGTTTACCAGATAGTTACCATTTTCATCAAGTTTTTGAGCAAAAAGATTTTCTTTCTCATCTTTGGTTGTATCTTTTTGCTCATATTTTTCAGTTGAGGGCGAAAATACGTATTTGCTATAATCAGTAGTTTCAGTTGTATCACTGTCGCCATCATTTTCATCTACAACTAATTCACCAGTAAAAATGAAATTTCGCGTTTTCTCATCCTTCTCTTCCTCATCTTCAGAAAATAAAACCTTGTCATTTATTTTTGCTTTTGCAGTGTTTGATGAACCTGCTAAAAATCCTATTTCTGATGTAAGTCCAGTATTATATTTTTTAACACTTGCCATGTAATCAGTTAAAGCAAGTGAATCTAGTTCCACTTCAAGATTGAAAGGATTATTAATTAGAAAAATATTATAACCTAGTTTGAAAAGGGAAGTATAAATTAATTTCATTCCATCTTTGGAAATAGAAATTTGTTCCACGGGATTTAATGAATTTGTAATTGGTTTTGCAAAATTGCTAGCAATAAAGTTTGTATCATTCAAGTTATCATCAGTATTCATTTTATAAATATTGAAAATTCCATTTTTATCAGATACGAAAAGAATTTCTTTTCCATCAGGAGAAACTATTGCAGATTTTTCGTCGCTTTCTTCCCAATTAGTCAATCGGGTTATTTTATTTGTAATTAGATTAGTTTTATATAAATCTATTTGCTTATAATTAAAATTATAAAGATTAAAGTATTTAGGTAACATAAATGAAGTTAAATATTTACCTCTGTCAGATGAAAAGTATATGTTTTCACTTTTCGAATCCCAAGAAGGTTGTGAATCAGTAAAAATATCATTGGTAACTTTTAATACTTTTCTGGTTTCAAAGTTATAAACATAAATATCCGATTGTGATGCATTGTGTGCATCAAAGGCAATTTTACTACCATCGGGCGACCAGCTTACGGATCCAATTCCTCTAAAACTAAATGGTAATTTGTTATATTCCTTTGTTTCAACATCAATTATTGTTATAACATCTTCACCACCTTGCTTAAGCGACAAGGCAATTTGTTTGTTATCTGGAGACCATGTGAGTGCTGGATAAAGAACATTTAGTTCTTCAAACTCAAAAGTTGTTCCGCTGCTTACTACTTTAGTAATTTCTTCTTTATCTTTAATGCTTCTAACATAAACATCAAGATAAATATCTCTATCCGAAATAAATGCCATTTTATCACCCATTGGTGAAATTGCTGGACTTGAATTATAGAAGCCGGCTGATTTTTTATTGTCGGTTAATCTTTTTGAAAACTCATCTGGTTCTTGCCGTGTTGCAATATCTGGCCAGTAGTGAACTTTAATATCTTTTTTCCATTTGTCGTTTAGTTCTTCTAAAGACATTCCAAGAGTTACTTTAAGTCCTTCTTCAAAATTTCCAACATCATTAATATGAATTAATAATTCACCAACTTTCTCTTTTCCATATTTATCAGCAATATATTTAAAAACAGATTGTCCACCACGATAACCAAAATATCCACTAAGCTGTTGAATATCAGGTAGGAAATCGTTAATAATTGCATTTCTAATAAACATATCAGTATTTGTTTCCCAGTTGCTCGAAAGGTATTCCGCCATTCCTTCGTGAAACCAATGTGGTAGCTGCAAAGTAATTCCGCGTGATATTATATTTTGAATTGTACCACCGTAAAGCATGTCGCGCATTACAGCATGAACTAATTCGTGATGAATAACGTGACGATATTTTTTATAATCTCCTTCAAATGGGAAAACGACACGGTTTTTAAAAGGCTCAGTAAAGCCTCCTGTTCCTTGCCCAAGATATCCATCAGTTGTATTTGTTTCTTGAAATTCATTATGCGAATTATAAATAATCAAGGAAATTCTGTTATTGATTTGATATTTTAATCTTTCTTGAATGTCGGCTAAAGCCTCTTCCGCAGCAATTGCCGCAAATTCTGCATTTGTTTTTCCCTCATTTGAAAAATAAATATCAAAATGCGAAGTTTGAATATAAAGCCAATCATAATTTTTGTATTGTACTTTATTTTGCCCAAATTGCGCAAAAACTGATTGTGATAAAATAAATGGAATTAAAATATATTTTAATAGAAATTTCATCTGCTTAACCGTTCTTAAATAAAATTTAGTTTAATAAAAATAGATTCAATTAACAATGGTATATTAAACTTATTCCACAATTAAAAAATCTACTTCTCTTTTTTCTTCGTCAACTCTAATTAGTTTTACTGTAACTTTATCGCCAAGTCTAAAAACTCTTTTAGTTCTTCTGCCAACAAGGGAATATTTTTTTTCATCAAACTCATAATAATCATCATCTAAATCTCTCATACGAACCAAACCTTCAGCAAGATTTTCAGTAACTTCAATAAATAATCCAAAATTTGTAACACCTGAAATTATTCCTTCAAAATCAAAACCAAGTTTGTCTTTTAGGAATTCCATTTGCTTCAATTTAATTGAAAGTCTTTCTGCGCTGACAGCATTTCTTTCTTGAGCAGAAGTATGTTCACAAATTTCATTTAATTCAACTAAAGAATATAAATGATTATCATTATTTTCAAGGTAATTATACGTCAACAAATGGACAATTAAATCTGGGAATCTTCTTATTGGAGAGGTAAAATGTGAGTAATTTGGAAAACCAAGTCCATAATGTCCAATGTTTTTAGGCGAATAAATTGCTTTCGCCATTGTACGAATAGCAATTTCGTTTAAAACTGCCTCTTCTTTTGTTCCTTCAGCTTGGACTAATAATTGTTGAAATTCCCTTGATAAATTTTTGCTTTGTGTATTAAATTTATATCCAAGAGATTTTACAAATTGAACAAATTCGTAAAGTTTTGTTTCATCAGGCTTATCATGAATTCTATAAACAAATGGTTTGGCATTGTTTCTGTCACCTTTATTAAAATGACCGGCTACAATTCTGTTTGCTAGCAGCATTAATTCTTCAATTAATTGATTGCTCTCTTTCATTTGTTTAATTTTTATTTCAAGAGGTTTTCCGTTTTTATCAAGTTCAAATTTAACCTCTGGTCTTGTGAAATTTATGCTCCCTTCTTTATTTCTTTCCCCTCTAAGATGTTTTGCAACCTTATTTAGAAGAGTTAATTCACTTAAAAAATCTCCACTGTTCTTTTCAAGAATTTCCTGAACTTCCTCATATGTAAATCTTCTTTTACTATTTATTATTGATTTTTTTATTACATAGTCAATAATCTTCATTTTTGAATTGAACTCAACAATAACAGAGTAGGTAAGTCTGTCTTTATAAGGAACTAAAGAGCACAAATTATTTGATAGTATTTCTGGAAGCATAGGAATTACCATTCCAACAAGATACACAGAAGTTCCACGCTTTAACGCTTCTTCATAAATTTTACTTTTGTAGGAAACATAATAGCTTACATCGGCAATATGAATACCAACAGAAAGATTTCTGTTGTCTAAATATTTAACTGAAACAGCGTCATCAAAATCTTTTGCATCAAAAGGATCAATTGTAAAAATGTTATCATTTCTTAAATCTATTCGCTTGGAAATTTCATCTTCAGAAATTTCTGGTGATAAATTTTTTAATTCCTTTTCAACTTGCGGTGGAAATTCAGTAGCTATTTCAAATTCCTTTGCAATTGACGCAATATCAGCCTTAAAAGAACCAGCGGCGCCAAAATTTGTTCCAATAATTCCTTCAGGATGCGATGAACGATTAGATAAAGAAATATCAGTTACCTCAACTAGGTCACCAACGTTTGCACCGTTCAAATCTTTTTCGTCAATAAAAATATTTCTGTTAATTAGTTTTTCCTTTGGCTCAACAAAAAATAAATCCTTCTGTTTTATTAAAGTGCCAATTATTTTTTCATATTTTCGTTCAACTACTTTAACAACCTGTCCTTCAAGATTTTTGCCCTTAGTTTTCGAAAGAATTTTTACTTCAACAGTGTCTCCATGTATAGCCAATCCAAAATATTTTTCTGGAATAAAAACGTCGTTCAAATTTAATTTTTTCAAAATAACAAATGCATAAGTTCCTTCTTTAGAAAGTTGAAAAGTTCCAATCAACTTTTTCTGAGCACTTTTAACCTTTTCAAATCGTTTACCACGTCTAATAACAAAATCCTCTTTTGCTAAAAAGTATAACGCTTCTTTTAATTCAGCATATTGCTTTGCTGTGTTTGCATCCAACTTTCTTGCTAATTCTTTAACTTTAATTTTAGCGTTTGGTTGTTTTTCAAAAAACTCTTTAATTTTATTTTTCATTAGAA
>Ga0180007_10000568_pt1 | contig 59585 bp, 63 predicted proteins | sample MM_PC_MetaG_FD_121122 | JGI IMG/M metagenome (GOLD analysis project Ga0180007, IMG submission 121122) | Groundwater microbial communities from the Aspo Hard Rock Laboratory (HRL) deep subsurface site, Sweden - MM_PC_MetaG | ecosystem: Environmental > Aquatic > Deep subsurface > Groundwater...
GCCAGCCTTAAAACTTCAACCAATGAGGTAGCCACCCTATCTATCCCCCGTGACCTGTATGTAGACATCCCGGAGTTTGGCTGGCGTAAAATCAATAACTCGCTGGCTTTTGGCCTGGAAGCTGATTATCCAGGCGGAGGGGAAGTCCTGCTAAAAAAGGTGGTAGAGGATGTAATCGGCCTTGATATCCAGTATTTTGCCCGTGTTGACTTTGCTGGTTTTAAGAAAATTATTGACGATCTTGGCGGTATAGATATTTACGTAGACAACGGCTTTACTGATTATGAATATCCAGATTATAACTTTGGATATCAGACCATATCATTCTCCCAGGGCATGAGCCATATGGACGGCGAGACAGCTCTCCAATATGTAAGGTCCAGGCATGGAACAAACGGCGAAGGATCTGATTTTGCCCGCTCTAAGCGCCAACAAAAAGTGCTGTTTGCTGTTAAGGAAAAATTCTTTTCCATTAATACAATCATTAATCCCAGCAAGATCATTAAGGTGCTGGATGACCTGGGCGACCATAATAACACCAATCTTCAAATCTGGGAAATTGTCAAGCTGGCACAATTAGTTGAGGATGTGGATCTTGATAATCTAATCACCAAAGTTCTAGATACCGGATCAGACGGCCTATTGGTTTCAGATACCACAATTGATGGTGCATATATACTATTGCCAAAAAGCGGCGACTACAGTGAAATTCAATATTTAGCGGAAAATATATTCAACGCTAATATCATTAAAAAAGAAAATGCTAATATTGAAATACAGAATTCAACCGAAGTTGCCGGCTTAGCTTCAGTCACGGCTGACCAATTAACCGGCATGAACTATAATATTACCAAAATTGGTAATTCAAAATTGGATCAACCTTTAAGTAAAACAACTATTTATGACCTGTCCAATGGGACTAAACCCTACACTGTTGTCAGCTTAAAAAACCTGCTTAAAGCGTCGGTTTCAACTACCCTGCCGGCTTTTCTGACTCAAGCAAGTGTGGAATATAATACAATTATTCCGGCCACCACAAATGTAAATGTCCAGGCGGACGGGCAAGAAACTGAAATCCTTATAGTTATCGGTACTGATCAGACAGATGAAACACAATTATAAAAACTTCTAACCTTATTCTAGGATACTATGTATGAATAAAGCCCTGCCCCAAGTTGTATTGGTTGGCCGAATAAATGCAGGTAAGTCAACATTATTCAATACCCTGAGTGAAACTGGCCAAGCTATAGTTTCGCCTATTCCCGGTACTACCCGGGATTTAAATTATGCCAAAATTAACTGGCGCGAGCATCAATTTACGCTTATTGATACTGGCGGACTTGATGCTGGCCAGCTGGGCCAGATAGAAGGTTTTGTGCAGAAAAAAGCTTTCCAGGCCATTGAAAAAGCTGATTTGATAGTGCACATAATTGACGGACACCTTGAGCTAACCAGTGAGGACAGAAAGATTTCCAAGCAATTTAAAAAAGACAATAAAAAAACTATCCTGGTCATTAATAAGGTTGACGGTTACAAATTAAGGACTAATGTTTCTCCTGATTTTTACAAACTGGGCTATAAAAAAACAATGCTTATCTCGGCAATCAACGGCGTTGGCACCGGCGACCTATTGGATGAAATAATTAACTTCCTGCCAGTCAAAAAGACAACTGAAAAAAAAATAGACTTAAAGCTATCAATTATCGGTAAAACAAATGTTGGAAAATCATCTATCCTAAACGCCATACTGGGCGAGGAATGGGTAATCGTTACCCCCTATCCCCATACCACGCGTGAACCGCAGGATACGACCATTACTTATTTCAAAAAAAACATACTGTTAGTAGACACGGCTGGGCTAAGAAAAAGAGGGAAAATTTCCGATCGCATTGAAAAAATCAGCGCTGCTAAAACGATTACTGCAATTAAACGCTCGGATATTTGCCTGTTTGTTACTGATGCTTCCCAACCGCTGTCCACCCAGGATCAGATAATTTCCGAATTAGCGGTAAATAACCAAAATGGTATAATTATTATTGTTAATAAATGGGATTTAATTCAGGATAAAACACCGCAGTCAATTAATAAATTCATCAAGTATTACCAGCGGTTCTTTCCTCAACTATGGTGGGCGCCAATAATCTTTGTTTCAGCCGTAAAAAAACAACGCACCTCTAAACTTATAAAACTGGCTTTAGAAATACAGGCAGAACGGCAAAAAAAGCTTAAGCCCGGGCAATTGCAACTAGTGCTTGATAAAGTCGCTTTAAAAAAATCTAAGCCTTCCAAAGGAAAAAAATCGGCCACTATCCACTCTCTTGACCAGATTAGCACAGAACCACCGGCTTTTCAGCTGCAAGCCAGAAAAGGCGAACTAATTCATAAAGCATATTTAAATCTATTGGAAAAACAGCTAAGAAAAAATTTTGGCTTCAACGGTACCTCCATTAACATTTCCCTAAAAGAGAAATAACCATATATGATTTTAATCGCAGGGCTGGGTAACCCAGGCAACATGTATAAAAATACCAGGCATAATTTTGGTTTTAAAGTGTTAGAAAACATAACGGGTTATAATTTTAATAAAAAATTCAACTCCTTGATATCTAAACATCAAGATGACCTGGCCTGGCTGGCCTTGCCCCAGACGTTTATGAACAATTCTGGCCTGGCAATAAAAAAAATTGCCGACTATTATAAAATTAAGCCCAAAGATATCTGGGTAATACATGATGATATTGACCTCCAGCTCGGAAAAATCCGAATAAATTTCAATCGCTCAGCTGCCGGACACCATGGCATTGAATCAATAATTAAATCACTCAAGACAAAGGAATTTTGGAGAATCAGGTTAGGCATTCTTGGCACGGAAAAAAATAAAATTCCCACCGACAATTATGTCCTGCAAAAATTTAATGCCCAAGAAATGAAGCTGGTAAAAAAAGCAATCTCAAAAACGCATGAAGCATTAAACGAATTCCTAAAAATTGGAATATCATCAACTACTTACAAAATATCTTAATAAAATAATGGAAACGCAAAAAAAACTTCTTATAGACAGAATACTAAACACATTTGCAGAACAAAAAGCCACTGACCTGCATATGACTGTAGGCATACCGCCCGTCCTGCGTATAGACGAAAAGCTTATTCCCTTAGACAATGAACCAATTATTGACCAGGAATTATTGCAATCTTTTGTCGGTGAAATACTAGACGAAGGCCAGTTGAAAACCCTGGAAGAAAAGCGGGAAATCGTAATCGCTTACCAGTTTAATAAACAGGCTCGCTTCAGGGTAAATATTTATTATCAAAAAAGAGCTTTGGCCGCATACTTAAGGATAATTGGTACGCAAATTGTTCCTCTCAATCAATTAGGACTGCCCCTGGGGGCATTGGAAAAAATTTCGGATTTACAGGAAGGGTTAGTTTTAGTCAGTGGGGCTTTTGGTTCAGGTAAAACCACCACCTCCGCTTCTATTATTGACCATATTAATACCTTACGTTCTGCCTATATACTTTCAATTGAAAAACCTATTGAATATATTTTTACTAATAAGAAAAGTATCGTTGAACAAAGGGAAGTGGGCCGGGATGCTCTCAACTTTGAAAAAGCCCTGAGTTTAATTACTCAGGAGGATGTTGATGTAGTCTTTGTCTCCGAACTTTCCTCGCCGGAAATTATTAAGCAAGCGCTAAATGTTGCCACTTCAGGCCGCTTAGTGATTGCTAATATTGAAGCTGATACAATTATAAAAACTTTGGAATTTCTGATAAACCATTTCCCAAGCAATGAACAACTGCAAATCCGTCACCAGCTGTCTATAAACCTGGAAGGTATTATCTGCCAGCAGTTAGTGCCTAATATTGGAGGCGGCCAAGTGGCTATTGCTGAAATTATGATATCCACTCCCCCCATCCGTTCTTTAATTAAAGAAGGATCTCTAAATCAAATTTCAAATATTATTCAAACATCTAGAGAGGAGGGTATGGTTCCATTAGACTGGTCGCTGGCCGAGTTGGTTAAAACCAATACAATACTGCTTGATCAAGCCCTGAAACACGCTAGCGATCCAACCCATTTAAAACACCTGTTACGAGTATAATCAATTTAATGCCATGCCTTTGGGTTTCAATAAAAGCTTTAACGTTGTCGGAGTTGATCTTGGATCATCTACTATTAAGATAGTTGAACTTGAACATACTAATAATGGATCCCGGCTGGTTACTTATGGCATAGCCGAACAGAAACACTCGCTATATAAGCTGGACTCCCAATCCAATCAAAAAGAACTCGCTTCGCTTCTGCAGGAAGTTGTAAAAAAGGCCCGGGTAACCACCTCACGGGCTGTGACCGCCATCAGCTCAATCAATGCCTTTAATACTGTAGTAGATCTGCCATCAATGCCTGATAAGGAAATTAAGTCTGCCATCCAGTGGGAAGTAAAAAAAATCATCCCCTTGCCGCTTGAAAAAATGACTTTAAACTGGCAAATTATTCCCAGTCAGGGTAAGGGTAAAAAAATCCTTCTAACGGCAGCGCCCAAGGAAATTGTTGAACAATACATGGAAATATTCAAAAAAGCTGATCTGATATTAACCGGCATTGAAACTGACATTTCAGCCCTCAGAAGGTCAACGATATCCAATAATACTACTGCCTTATTAATTGATATTGGTGCTACAAATACTAATATTGCCATCATTTCAAATGGCCTGCCAGTTATCAGTAGAAATATTGATGTCGGCAGCAAAACAATAACCCTGAATATCGAAAAAAATATGAATGTTGGCCCTGACAGGGCTGAACAATTCAGGGATGACATTGGTCTGCCAAAAGATTCATTTATTGGCCACCCGGCTGGTCGGGCGATTTCTTTTGTCATGGATAATATGATTATCAAGGAAGTTAAACGCGTCATCTCCACTTACCAGGATAATGATAAAAAAGACATTAACAAAATTGTAATTTCAGGCGGTTGCTCTCATCTGAAAAATATAACCAGCTATTTCTCGCGTGAACTTAAAATTGAAACAATTATTGGTGATCCCTGGCAGAATATTACTTACCCGGAAGCATTAGCCGAGGAATTGAAAAAAATTGGCCCGAACTTAGCTGTTGCCGTTGGTTTAGCTCTGAGGAAGAAAAAATAAAAAAACGCCCAGCTTCCTGCCTCCAAGCGCAAGATTTCACAGTAATAACTATAAAACCTTATCTCAAGGTTACTTACAAGGCTTAGGAGGGGTTGCCCAGTTTTCACCGCTTGGCAGGCAGAAAGCTGAACGCAGTTTTCAAATTCTGCTTGTCCACTTGATTTTTTCAAAAACAATTGCAATACTACATATTAGCAGACATAAATAGCCATGTCAAGGTCCTTTTTTTACATATTAAAGGAAATTTGGCTAATTTTAGCAATTTTACTATATTTTCTTCAAATTAAAACAGACAAAAAGTGACTGAAAAATATCCCAGCAGGGCAGACAGCAAGGGGTCATTCAACAAGGAAGATAAAATCAGTGATAATCACCAGGCCCTCCTTTTAACAGGTCTTCCCCATCTTACTAGTCAAGCATACTTCATCACAGTAAATCCCCTTTTCCAGACAAGGATTGTTTTTTGGTTATTGAAAAGTGTAGATATTCTTAAAGCCCAGCGCTTATTAATTTACTGGCATACAAATTATAAGATTTCTAAGCCTATCTGGCTGCTGGAAGAAATTAACCCGCTTAGAGCTATACGCCTAAAAGATCTATTACCTCAAATAATACTTGTTGATATAGCCAGGCTTGATGATAAGCTGCCGTCGCTCCAAAATGCCGAAAATAATTTTCTGACTATTATAAAAAATCAAAACTATTCCCCTTCCCAGATTGCACAAAAGCTAATTAGTCTTGGTTACGACTTTACAGGCCAAGCCAGTCAATCTGGATACTTTTCCCGGCGTGGCGGGATCATGGATATCTACCCGATTAACCATGAAAAGCCAATCCGCCTGGAATTTGAAGGCAATACCATCACCAGTATAAATACTTTCAACCCAGTAAATAAAAGAATTGATAATAATATTATTGAATGTAAAATCATTGCTACAAAGTTTTCCCAAGCCAACAGCCGAACAAATATTTTTTCCTACTTTGCATTTGCACAGCATCCACTAATAGCCTATGAGGATCAGGAAGAAAATAAATCTGCTTATTCCAGATGGGCAAGCTTTGAAAAAAAAATCTCATCATACAATAGAGTAATAATTCAAGATTTCGGCAGGCAGCCAAAACAGCTCCATTTTGAACAAGCCCCTTATTACCATCAAAACTTTAAAAAGCTGGTAGCCGATTATCAAAAATTTAGCCAAAAAAATTGGCAGCTGGCCATAGCCACTAATAAATCAAAAGAAATAAAACGGCTGCTGAAAACAGGAGAATCATCTTCTCTGCCGATAATCATGTGGCCGTTTAACTACGATTTAAACGGCTTTATTAATGAAAAAAATAAGCAGCTATTCCTCACTGACAAGGAAATATTTGGTGAAGAAAATATTAGTCATGAGTCTCCTCGCCAACAAATTGATCAGGCTTTTATCTTGGGTTTAAAACCCGGAGATTACGTAGTCCACCTGGACCACGGAATTGGCCGTTTCATTAAAATGACTAAAAATACTGTTGAAGAGATGGCTAAAGAATACTTTGTCCTCCAATATGCCGAGGGAGACAAACTATATGTGCCTGTAGAAACAGCTGACAAAATATCAAAATACATCGGCATGGCCCACCCTAAATTGCATCGCTTGTCAGGCGGCCAATGGTACCAGCTGACCCGCAAAGTCAAGCAGGAAGCAAAGGTTCTGGCTCATGAATTGCTGAAAATATACGCTAAGCGGGAAATGACAAAAATCAACCCTTTTTCCAAGGATACCCCGGAAGAAACTGAACTAGCCAGATCATTCATATATAAAGAAACACCTGACCAAGCCAGGGCCATTACCGAGGTAAAAGGCGACCTTGAAAAAGAAACACCCATGGACCGGTTAATCTGCGGCGACGTAGGATTCGGAAAAACCGAGGTGGCAGTCCGCGCTACCCTCAAGGCGGTAATGAACAAAACTCAGGTGGCCCTGCTCTCGCCCACTACGATATTAACGCAGCAGCACTTTGATACTTTCAAGGAAAGGCTGAGAAAATTCCCCTTACGGGTAGGCATCCTCTCCCGCTTTGAATCAGATAAGGAACAGGCGGATACCGTAGAAAAAATAAAAAGCGGCCTTATTGATATTGTCATCGGCACCCATAGGCTGCTTTCGTCTGATGTCAGGTTTAAAAACTTAGGCTTAATAATAATTGATGAAGAGCAACGCTTTGGCGTCAAGGCCAAAGAAAGACTGAAAGCCTTGCGCACACAAGCACATATACTGACTTTAACAGCCACGCCCATTCCCCGCACGCTCAATATTGCCTTATCAGGCGTGCGTGATGTCAGTATTATTGAAACGCCGCCCGAAGGACGCTTACCGATAAAAACTTATATTGAACCCTATGCTGAGGATTTAGTAACTAAAGTCATTAATAATGAGCTGAAACGAAAAGGCCAGGTTTATTACCTTCATAATAAAGTAGAAACTATTAGTTTTGCTGCAAAAAATCTGCAGACGCAGATTCCAAAATCAAAAATTGGTATTGCGCACGGCCGTCTTCCGGAAAAAGAACTAGCCAGTGCTATGCAACAATTTGACACGAAAAAAACCAACGTCCTGGCTTGTTCGACAATAATCGAAAATGGGCTGGACCTGCCGAATGTAAACACGCTAATTGTTGATAACGCCACTAACTTTGGTTTAGCCCAGCTCTACCAATTACGCGGCCGTATCGGCCGCGGTGAACGGCAAGCCTATGCATATTTTTTATACCACCGTAAAAAACTTAAAGGCAACGCCAAAAAAAGGCTGCAAGCACTGATGGAAGCGAAAAAACTGGGCAGCGGCTTCCAATTGGCCCTGCGCGACTTGGAAATCAGGGGTGCGGGCAACATCCTGGGCAAAGAACAGCATGGTAAAGTATCCGCTATTGGCTTGTCCTTATATACTCGCTTGCTGGCCCAGGCTATTGAGGAACTAAAATTCGGACGCGTACAAGAACCAATCAGAGACATTATCATTGACCTGCCGCTGGAAGCCTACATACCCGAGACATTCCTGCCAGAAGAGGAGCGCCTGGTCCTATACCAAAAAATGGCCGGCATCACTAATTTAGACGAATTGAAAGCCCTTAAAGAAAAAATAATGAGGGCGCGCACCAAAGAAGAACAAAAAACGATCCCTCAGGAGATATTTAATTTATTTGAAGTTTTAGAAACAAGGATAATGGCTCAGCAGACTGATATTTCGCATATTGACACTACGTTAATAACGGATCAATTCGGCCATAAAAGAAGAAAACTGATAATTAAATTCCTTTTCCCATTAAAGCCGGACGGACTGGCTAAACTCCTACAAAAAAATCAAAGCTGGCAGTTTAATGACGATTCAATAAAAATTGAACTGGAATCCTTAGGGAAAAACTGGTTAACTGAACTAAAAAAAGTATTGCGGTTATTTCAGACAAAATAAAAAAACTTCAGACAAATCATTATCTACAGTTTTTAACGCGCAAAGCGATAGCCGCAACAATACCACATAGCAAACAAAAAGATGGCGATAATCGGAATGGCCACCAATATTACTGCCCAGGTGGCAATTAGTAAAATAATTGCAGCTAAAATAATTAACATAGCTCACAATATATTCACTACAAACCTCCAGATTTAAAGGACGATATTGAAAACTTATACCCACGATATATCACAAAACCTAGCAAATTCAAGTGTTCAACTTGAATTAATCAAATAATATGTTATGATATATACAGACCTTCCCTAAGAGGTCTTTTTTGTAATAATATATATGAAAGAATACGAAGAAACAAAATACTGGGTCGCTTTTTCCCATATTGAAAGCATTGGCCCTAAAAAATTTAAAATGCTTTACAATCATTTTTCCAGCATGAAAAACGCCTGGCGAGCCAGTTATTCAGAATTGCATGCTGCGGGATTAACAAATAAAGATGCTGAAACAATATTTACTAAAAGGGGAGGTATTAATCCTGATAAGCTTTGGGAAGATTTGACAGAAAATAATATTCAAGTTATTACTATAAAACATGCAAATTATCCGCATCTGTTAAAGCAAATCCACTTACCACCCGCTCTTTTATATGTTAAAGGACAATGGCCTGTAGATTCAGAATATTCTCTGGCCGTGGTAGGTACAAGAAAAACAAGCAGCTACGGCCGCCAAGCGGTTTTAGAGATTACATCAGAACTAAGCAAGGCTGGACTAACAATCATCTCTGGGCTAGCCCTGGGAATTGACGCCCTGGCTCACCAGGCAGCACTTGAAGCGGGCGGTATAACAATAGCAGTATTGGGCTGCGGCCTGGATATCATTTATCCAGCTACTAACCGCCAATTATCTGAAAAAATTCTCAGGGAGAAAGGCGCTTTAATCTCTGAGTACCCTCCTGGCACCCAGCCGCTAAAATACCATTTTCCAGCCAGAAACAGGATTATTTCCGGCCTGTCAAAAGGCGTCCTAGTAATTGAAGGCGGCCAGGATTCGGGTTCGCTTATCACGGCAAACTTCGCCCTGGAACAGAATCGCGAGGTTTTTGCCGTACCGGGCAACATTTTCAGCCAGTCTTCCCGCGGCCCTAACAAATTGATAAAAATGGGCGCTTCAGTTGTGACTAGTGCTAATGATATTTTACAGGCGCTTAACATTGAGCAGGCACAGCAATTTAAAACTAATAAAAAAATTATTCCTGCTTCTCAGGAAGAAAAAATAATTTTGGAATATTTATCATCTGAAGCCCTGCATATTGACGAAATAATTAAGAGTAGTAAACTAAAAAGCAGTATCGTAAATTCCTGCCTGACCATGCTGGAAATGAAAGGATTTGTAAGAAACTTAGGAGGAGCGTACTACGTTCTCTCAGACTAGTATTAATAACTTAATTTCATGGCGAAAAATTTAATTATAGTTGAATCCCCCACCAAAGCAAGAACTGTTTCTAAATACTTAAGCAGTCTGCCTTTTGATGTTAAAGCCAGCGTAGGCCATATCCGAGATCTGCCGAAGAGCAATAAAAAAGCAATTGACATTAAAGCGGGTTTTGTCCCGCATTATGAAATTTCCAAAGGCAAAGAAAAAATTGTCCAGGAACTGAAAAAACTAGCAACCAAAGCAGATCAAATCTACCTGGCTACTGACCCTGACCGGGAAGGAGAAGCTATTGCCTGGCATATAGCAGAAATCTTAAAAAATGGTGATAATCCCAAGCAATATGATATTAAAAGGGTGGTCTTTCATGAAATCACTAAATCAGCCATTGAAGAGGCCATAAAAAATCCGCGGCTGATTGACCAATCGCTCAGAAAGGCTCAGGAAGCACGCCGCGTGCTTGATCGGCTGGTTGGTTATGATTTAAGCGGGCTAATCTGGAAAAAAGTAAGGTACGGCTTATCAGCCGGCCGCGTACAGTCACCTGCCCTAAGAATCTTAGTAGAAAGGGAACGGGAAATTAAAGCTTTTAAACCTGTCACCTATTGGTCAATAACCGCTGACCTGAAAACAAAAGCCGGAGATAAAATCAAATTCACCTGCCACAAAGAGCCGAAAGATAAAAAAACCGTTGAAGGAATACTGCAAGCCGGGAAAAAGGAACCATGGCAGGTAGCTGAGGTTAAAGAATCAAAAATGACCCGCGTGCCGCGAGCTCCTTTCACCACCTCAACCCTGCAGCAGACTGCCAGTTCACGCCTGGGTTATGCGCCATCACGCACCATGCGTACTGCCCAGCGGCTATATGAAGCCGGACACATTACTTATATGAGGACAGATAGTGTTAATATTAGTAAAGAAATAATTCCACAAATAGCATCAGTAATTAATAAAGAATACGGCCAGGAGCACCTGCAACTTAAGAATTACAAAACCACTTCCAAAAACGCACAAGAAGCTCACGAAGCTATTCGGCCAACTAAACTATACAAGCAAATTGCCGGCCACAATGATGAACAAAAAAGGCTTTATACATTAATCAGGCAAAGGACCCTGGCTTCGCAAATGGCTGATGCACAACTGAAAAAAACTAAAATTATCGCCACCATCAATAAGCAAAAAATTCCGGACTTCTCTGTTAATGGTTCACGAATTACCTACCCCGGCTGGCTGCTGGCTGATCCCGCCGCGCGTAATAAAGAAGTGGATCTGCCAAAAGTTGCTGCCAAAGATCCCTTAACTCTTATTGATATTAATTCTGAAGAAAAGCAAACCCAGCCTTTACCGCGTTATTCTGAGGCTGGACTAGTTAAAGAACTTGAAAAACGAGGTATTGGGCGACCCAGTACTTACGCTGCAATTATCAAGACTATTGTTGATCGAGGTTATGTTGAACGAGAAAACAGGTCACTGCATCCGACTGACACGGGTGAAGTAGTCAGCGAATTCCTGGAAAATAATTTTGCTAAGTATATCAGCGATTCCTTTACAGCCGAATTGGAAGATGAGCTTGATGAAATCGCCAACGGTAAGAGGGAATATTTAAAAACCCTAAAAGATTTTTATGGCCCTTTTTCCAAAGACGTAAAAGACAAAGAAAATATTAAAAAAATTACTACTCTTGGCGAGGCTGATAAAAACATCAAATGCCCTAAATGCGGATTAAAAATGGTTATCAAACTAGGACGTTCTGGAAAATTTCTAAGTTGCGCTAAGTTCCCCGACTGTGTCGGCGCCAGGACTATTGAGGGTATAGAATTGGAAGGACCGAAAGAAACTGGAGAAAAGTGCCCGGATTGCAAAGATGGAAAATTAGTAGAAAGGGAAGGGCGGTTTGGAAAATTTATTTCGTGTTCAAATTATCCGAAATGCAAACATATAAAAAATAGCGAAAATAATCAAAATTCAACCGGCATTAAATGTACAGAATGCAAAAAAGGAGAACTGGTTGAACGCCGGGGTCGTTTTGGACTGTTTTACAGCTGCTCTGAATATCCAAAATGCAAATACGCGATTAAAGCTAAACCGACTGGAAAAAATTGCGACTACGTCAGGGAGAGTGGAACTTGTGGCGCCCTGATGATGGAAGGTACCAAAACCATTCCTGAAAGATGCAGTGATAAAACCTGCCCTAACCATAATCCGCATAAACTAAAGTAACGCATGCTCTCCAGCATGCGAAAAGCATCCTTTCTAGGATGTGGAATAAAAGCATATGACTGAAAACAACGAAATTTGCCCCAAATGCGGCTCCACCATGAACATCAAGGAAGGTCGTTTTGGCCAGTTTTTTGCTTGCTCTGGTTATCCGGATTGTAAAACGACTAAACCCCTAAATGACAACGGAAACTTCAATAAACCTCCAGCAGTAAAACCTACTAATGAAAAATGTGAAAAATGCGGCTCAGCAATGGTTGAAAAAAACGGCCGTTATGGCCCTTTTATCGCCTGCAGTGGTTATCCTGACTGCAGGAATATCAAGAATATTGAACAATCAACCGGCGTTGCCTGTCCGAAATGCAAGCAGGGCGACATAGTAGCCAAGCGTTCTCGTCAGGGCCGGATTTTCTATTCATGCAATAAATATCCTGAGTGCAAATTTGCACTATGGCAAAAACCTACCGGAGAAAAGTGCTCTGACTGTAATTCGCTTTTAACCATTACTGCCAACAATAAAATTCGCTGCTCAAATAAGGCATGTAAATTTTCCCAGGCTGGCGAAAAATAGCTTCAGCCTATATAATACAGTTAATGGAAAAAATACAAAACGAACAAAAAATAAACACTGCTGGCTGGCTCGCCAGCCGTAATTTATTGTATGCCTTAATCTTTTTTTCAGGCTTAGCCGCCCTGATCTATGAGCTTGTCTGGATCCGCCTATTGAACCTTACTTTCGGGGTCAGTAGTTGTGCTGTAGCCACGGTCTTTGCAATTTTCTTGCTTGGCTTAGGTTTGGGCAGTATATTTTTTGGCAAAAAATCAGAAAAAACAAAAAACATTCTTAAACTCTACGCCTGGCTAGAACTTAGTATTGGCTTATTATCAGCCTCAATATTTATTATCCTGCAGTATACCTCGTTTTTTGACCAAATCATGTCAACCAGCTATAACCAATTTGGTTTTTATGGGCAGTCAATCATTAGACTGGTAATAGCTGCAGTTATACTAATAGCCCCAACTATTGCTATGGGCGGCACTGTCCCCGTAGTTACAAAATGTCTGGTGAAGAGCAATAAAAAACTGGGCTCCCAATTCAGCGTTATATACTATCTGAACACTCTAGGCGCTTTCTGTGGTGCTATGTTAACCGGCTTACTGCTGGTCAGGTTTTTTGGCACAATCATAACCTTTGCCACAGCGGTAATCATTAATCTGATGATTTTTGCCATAATTGTACTGTTAGCAAAGAAAAATATCCGGCCAAATGACATTGACCAACACGAAATTATAGATAGTGCTGATGAAAAAAATTTTAAACCAAATAAATGTATGCTGCCGATACTTTTTTTAACCGGGTTTATAACCCTTGGCCTGGAAGTGCTGTGGATTAGGGTACTGACAAATTTCGGTTCAGGCACAACCCTAGCTTCTACTTTAATACTGGGCGGTTTTTTAATTGGCTTTGTCATAGGCAGTATTTATATTTCCAGGGTAATTGACCGAATGAAAAACATGACCTGGCATTTTTCTGTATATGCTGTCATGGCTGGATTGCTTAGCGCTATCATACTTTTTATTTTTAGTCGTTTACAGAGTATATTATCAGACCAGTTTGGCAGTTATTTCGTACTTCTTTCAGAATCATGGATCGGCTTTGGTTTGTCATTTATAATTGCCATTGTACTGGGTACCTTTTTTCCGCTGGGTGTCCGCCTTTATGCCGGCAATAAAAACCTAATCGGGAAAAAAACCGGCCGGGCATATTTTATCAACTCCCTGGGTATGATAGCGGGCAGTTTGGCAGCCGGATTTGTCTTGATACCTTTCGCGGGTATTAAAAACACAGCCATCATACTAATTGCCATGTGCCTGCTGATCGGTATTTATTTTTTAATAAAATTACGAAATAATAAAAAGTTGATAACTTTTTCAATTACTTCAATTGTAATCACTATTTTGATAATATTTTTTACCGGCCCGACTTTTTACCGCTCGCCGGCTGATAACGAACAATTGTTTTATGCGGAAGGGCTATCAGCCACCATCACTGTACATGGTGAAACAATTGGTGACTCACAAAATAAATACCTTAATGTAGACAGTCAGACCGTGGCTGGTACTTATTTAACCGGAATAATTGATGCTAAAATTCTTGCTCATCTGCCTGTTTTATTAACTGATAGCCCAGAACAAATTTCCACCATCGGCTATGGTTCTGGCATTACTACTTATAGTATGTCACTTTATGATGCACAAGTAACCGCTTTGGAAATTGAACAGCAAGTTGTCGAAGCAGCAAAAGACCAATTTAGCGATGTTAATCACCGCGCTGATACAAAATCTAACGTTGACATAGTTATTGATGATGCGCGAAATTATTTAAAAAATACTGATCAGAAATTTGATACTATTGTTACTGATGTTACTAACCTGAAGTATAAAAATAATCCGTATTTATACACCACTGACTATTTCCAGATAATGAAAGACCAGTTAACTCCCCGTGGCGTAGCTGCTGCCTGGGCGCCTTTAGGCGGTATTTCCCCTGATGACCTAACCATATTGATTGCCAGCTTTAAATCAATTTTCCCGCATACTACTATTTGGTATTATTACCCAGAACCAACTGGCTTCTTGGTATTTATCGGTACTCCAGAAAAATTGGTTATTGATATCAATACACTGGCTGCTAAAATAGAACCTGTGGCTACCGACCTACAGAGCATTGCCATAAATAATGCTTATGACCTAAGTGCTACCCTGCTGTTAGGAGAAGAAGATGTTGGTGATCTGGTTTATGGTAAAGATCTGCATACAGATGACCATCCTATTTTGGAATTTTCTGATCTGGAATATTATGCCAAGTTTAATCCTATTGAAAATCTGGCTATGCTGTTTGCCAACCAATCAGAAATTCTAAAACCATATTATAGCTTTACCGAAGAACAAGAACAGGAATTACTTGATGCCCTAGGCAACAGCCGCGGGCTTATTAACCACTACATAGAAGAACACTAACACCGCACCCTTTCTAGGGTGCGGAATAAACGCTCTCCAGCGTGCGGATCCAACTTCCAAACCCCAAGCTCACCTCTCCGCGGGTGAGCTTGTCTGTATTAAAAAAAGCCCCAGCTGTAAAACAGCAGGGGCTTGTAGAATTCACGACCATTTCCCGTCAAGCGTGGCAGGTGCTGGCCGTCGTCGTAGTCAGATTCGCGATACCGGTGGCCATAATATTCGGATTCTCACACTGTAAAACAGAGTGTGGGTCGCCGCGACTATTCTCTTCGTCAACTACTGCCATCGGTCCACTACCGGAGCCGTCAAACATTGAATTCCCAGAAACGTTGTAGATACCAACTGGCGTCGCAAATGGTGCTAGCTTGGCCAGCGAGTTATCCTCGGAATCGTCGGCGATCATCGCTTTATTGGGCATCGAAACCTCACTCGAACGCCGTAAACCGGTATCGCCACCCCACATTTCCCTATCAGGATACGTGGGGGTATTCTCCTCGTCCGTCACATTGGCATTGTTCTCGATACTCGCGGAAGGCAAGTTTTGGACGTTGATCATCCACGCCGAGTTAATACCATCAGCATAGTTAAACGGATTCGGATAGTTCTGGGTCATCGGGTTATGCAAATTTGCCAGAATCGCCTTCTCGCTCGTGATCTGCTGCTCACCGTTCGGGTTGATGGCGCTCGAATGCCCCATCAATGAGTACGAACACGCTGTGCTTGTCAGAACTGCAAGAGCGAGAATGAATACAGCGAAGAAAAACAACTTCTTTGACATACTGTACTCCTCTTCTAGAAAAGGTTAACTCCATGTCGACACTTTTCGCATTTTACCAAATGCATACTCAAAGATACTTATCACATAATTATGCGTAAACGAAAAATACTCCCTCCTTTCGTAAAATAGTATAAATGTGATAAGAATTACCTGCTAATAGGTAAAAACGAAAAAATATCTCTTCTCAATGTACATGCCTTATTAATGACACATATTTAAATAATTGTCAAATTAATCAACAAAAATAAGCTAAATATAGGTATTCCCCAATATTTATTATTTACTTTATTATTCTTCTGCCGGAACCCGCAGCTGATTTAATTTTTCATTAACTACCTGATTTTCAGGACTTAATAACAATATAGCCTCATAAGCACTAATAGCTAAATCCGTTTGCTCCAGTGCTTCATAAATATTGCCCTGCCGCCAGTACGCTTCTGCCCTGATTTCTGAATCTACTGATTCATCAGGTGCCAGTGTGGTGTAATTAGTCAGGGCGGCCTGCGGGTCGCCCAAAGCTTCATACGCATATCCCGTATTCAACAAGGCGGCGTGGTAATCTGTCTTTAATTCAGCAGCTTGCCGGAAATCGCTTATTGCCTTAATTAATATTTCCTGTGCCAGTTCCGGATTACTGGCTAACAGCGTCTGGCCGTAAAACAGCCTAGTGCGCCCCAAGTTAAAACGTGCCAGGGCGTCATTCGGCTCCAGCTCAACAATCCTGGTATAAGCTTTTTCTGCTAATTCATCCACATTACCAACTAAACTACGCAATGATTCATACAACAGAGCCTCCTGCCGATATATTATTGGATTGTCAGGTTGTTTTTCTTTTAATGATTTTAATGTGTCTAAGGCCTGCTGGGTATATTGCTGGGCAGGCACGGTTTGTGTTTCGCCTTCCAGGGCAGCTAGTTGCGCCTGCGTAGCATACCCTTGAGCCAAGGTAATATAGGGCTGAATCTCATATGGATTTAATTCCGTAGACCTGATTAAATTCTTTTCAATATCTTTAAACTCCTGCTTGGCAGCAATGCCGGATTGCGCCTGCTGAGTATAGTAATCAGCCAGCCACACCCGGCCGCCGAATAAAAACAATAAGACTATACTTATTGACATTAAAGCCAGGCCGCCCATAATAACTAATCTCACGGCCGTGTTTTTATTTAGCTTGAAAACTTTTATCTTATCGCGGTTAACAACGAATATCCTGGCCGCTAATGCTAATAACAGCCAATCCAATAAAAATAAAATAAAATTAAAGGGCATCATTAAGCTAGTTACAAAAATCATGAACCAGGCCAGTAATATGATTAAGCCCAATACCCAGTCTTTCTCATCGCCTTTGGCAGTGACAATCTTATTCACACTTTTTACTAATACCCAGAGTACCAAGCCGAGCATGGCCAGGCCGGTAGCTAGACCCAGGGTAGCGGCTTGGGTAAACCACTCATTGGAAGCTTTGATGAACCTTAAGCTCCAAAATGCAGAATCATTGAATTCAACCGGCCGATAAGTTGCGAAATCATAACTAAAGGTCTGCGGTCCAGAACCCCATAATGGCGACTTCAGTATGCTTTGCCAGGTTATTGATAAAGACGTTTCATTATCCAGGAATATGCTTTCACTGACCGGATTCTTTAACAAGGCTGAACCATTAATAAAAATAAAAACCACCACAATTAATAAAATTAAGGTAGGTAAAATAACCCACCAGTTGGAAAATTGTTTGGCTTTCAGGCTGATAAATATCAACCAGGCAAATAACACAAGGGCTAAAGGATAAAAAGCGATTTCCTTGTCAATAAAGAATAATAATGCCAGCGCCGCCAGCAGATACACTCCCAGAACAATTTTTTGCCAGCGGATCTTAGTAAATAGAAACAGCCCAAAGCCGATAAACAAAGTCGTCGCGCAAAAAACCGCTAAGGTAGTTGATGAGTTGGCCAGCAGGTTAAAATTTGCATTCTTGGTCATGTCCCAAGGCAGCAAATAAACCTCAAATAGCTGAAATAAATTTAGTATTATTATTACAAAGGAAGAGGCCAGCAGTGATCCTAGCAGATAATAAATTATTCGCCTCGTACGGAATAATTTAATTATTAAATAGAAAAATATAGCAAAACAAAACGCACTGATTATACTGGCACTGAAATAACCGCTCACGCCAACGGCACTCTGGTAATAGCTTTTAGAAAGAAAAAACGATAATAAATAAAAAAAGCAATATCCTGCCATCCACCATTGCCATGGCCCGGAAAAAAACATAACCTCTCTTTTTCTAAATTCAGAAATTAGGTAGCACAAGGCAGATACCAAAATAATAATATTGAACAAGAAAACCTTATTCAATTCAAAAGGATCAGAACTAATCGGCAGGAAAAAAATTGGCGTCAGGAAGACAACAGCTATTATCAGCCAGCGCGCTACCTTAATAAAAGAATCCTGTTTTTGGTCAGGCACTTCAAATGTTTTTTTTCTAAATAAAAATTTCCGCCACATATTTATCTGCTTATTTTTTTAATAATTTCGTATAATTCTTCCCCTGAATAAAAATGAATTTTAACAGTCCCTTGCTGCCCTGTTTTGCTTATCTCCACTTTAGTGCCCAAAGCTTCCTGCAGCTGCTGCTCTTTGGCTTCTAAATTAGGATCTTTACTCCTGCTACGAGTATGTTTTCTGACAACTACTTTTTTTACTGCTGACTCAACTGAGCGAACGCTTAAATTGTCTCTTAAAATATCCTTAAATATTTTGTTCTGCTCTTCCTGGGATTTAACACCCAGCAGTACCTTGGCATGGCCTTCTGTAATCTTTTTGCTCTTAATGGCAGTCTGGATGTCAATAGGCAAAGTTAGCAAGCGAATGGTATTAGTCACAGCTGCCCGGCTTTGGCCGACTTTTTTTGCTACTTCTTCCTGGGTAATATTAAACTCATCAACTAACTGCAGATAACCATAAGCCCTTTCAATAGCATTTAAATTCTGACGCTGGACATTTTCAACCAGAGCTAATTCCAGTTTTTGCTGCTCGGTGGCGCTTCTGATTACTACCGGCACTTTTTTCATTTTCAAAACCTTAGCCGCCCTCAGTCTGCGCTCCCCAGCTATCAGCTGGTACCCATCCTCATGCTTTTGGGCCACCAAAGGCTGAATTATGCCGTGCTCCTTAATGGAATTAATAAGATCTTCCAGGGATGCCCTGTCAAAGTCCTCTCTTGGCTGGTGAGGATTGGGCTGTATTAAACCTACCTCAATCTCTTTGATCTGATCCTTGGCTGATGCATCAGGAACCGAACCCACATTACCCCTTATTTGTTTTTGCGGGATTAACGATTCCAATCCCCTACCTAATGTACTTGTTGGCATTATTTTTATATTAAGAATTTTCTTGAGCCACAACTTCCTGAGCCAATCGTTTATAAGCCCTACTGCCTGACGAATGCTTATCATAATGCAGAATACTCTTACCAAAACTGGGTGCTTCTGCCAGCTTGACATTACGGGGAATTACCGTTCTGAAAATTTTATCAGGAAAAAATTTATATAATTCATTGAAGACATCGCCTGATAATTTACTCTTAGTGTCATACATCGTCATTAAAGCGCCTAAAATTTTCAATTCGGGTTTGAGGCTGTCTTTGACTAAACTTATCGTATTCATCAGCTGGCTAAGCCCTTCCATGGCGTAATATTCAGTTTGTACTGGTATTAGAACCTCTTCAGAAGCTACTAAACCATTAACTGTTAATAAACACAATGAAGGAGGACAATCAATAATTATATATTCATAATCATTGCGTACTTCTAGTACATTATTATGCAACCGGAATTCCCTTAGTTCCAGGTCAACCAGGTCAATCCGGGCTCCGGCTAAATCTGCCGTAGCTGGAGCTACACTTAAGCCGTCAACTTTGGACGGAACTATTATATCTTTTATTGAAGTTTCAGATACTAAGGGATCATAAATCCCTTTGGCTATTGAACGGTAATCAATGCCAATGCCTGATGAAGCATTGCCCTGCGGATCCAGGTCTACAAGTAACACAAACTTACCCATATTTGCTAAATAAGCGGCTAAGTTAACCGCCGTGGTGGTTTTGCCTACTCCGCCTTTCTGATTAACAATTGAAATAATTCTTGGCATATATTGGTAAATTGATACGTATATTATAGCAAATATTCATTGACAAAAACAGCGTTTTTATTTAGAATTGAGTTTGTTGATCAACTCAACAAACTCACCCCGAGCGCAAGCGAGGGGCCTAATATATTTTAATGGCTGATTCATTCAAATAACTACATGCCGGGATGGTCCCGTACTATGTCGCTACCACTCCAAGTACGGGATAAACTCCATTGGTAGACGTAATTAGCGAAATAGTTAATAAGCCGAAGTGGCGCCCGCCTGCCTTTGCCGAGATGGCGGAACTGGTAGACGCACAGGACTCAAAATCCTGCGGGGGCAACCTCATGGGAGTTCGACTCTCCCTCTCGGCAGAGGCAGGCGGGCGCGTGCGACTCAAAATCGCATGAGGGCAACCTCGTGTGGGTTCGACTCCCACCTTCGGCATGTGAATTAGTGAGACTCCCTGCCCCGTATATTTTGAACGTAGTGAGAAATTATACGGGGTCTCTCCCGGCACCAATAAATACCTAAACCTTGCTATTTTATCTTTAATAACTTATAATACTAGAGATACTTTGATTTTAACTAAATAAAAAAATCCAAGCTAAAAGTTAAGAGATATTTGCGAGGAAAGGAGGAAACGCACGCAGCCTGCAGTTTTCAGCCACTACTGGAAACGGAAGGCGGAGTGCGATTCCTAACGCCGCCGGGTAGAGCAGTGGCAGCTCGCGGGGCTCATAATCCCGAGGTCGGGGGTTCGAATCCCCCCCCGGCAACCAACCTCCGCTTCCTTCGGAAGCTTCGGTTGGCACGCCAACCATATATAAATTACCAACTAAGTATTTCACCATTCAGAGAAGGTTGTCCACCGAAGCTTTAGCGAAGGTGGGCATCAAGAAATAATATGCATATAGTTTATATATTAAGGAGTATAAAATATCCAAAAATGATATATAAAGGATATACCACTAATCTACAGCAGCGCCTTAAAAAACATAACTCAAAAAGTACTACTTATTCTGCAAAATATAAACCTTGGAAATTAATCTTTTATTGCGTTTTTACTACCAAACAGAAAGCATTAACCTTTGAAAGGTATTTAAAGTCAGGATCTGGTATAGCTTTTATGAATAAAAGATTAATTTAAATAACCAACCTTCGTTTCCCTTGGAAGTTTTGGCTGGTAAGTCAACTATTAAAATAAAAACCGAGCTCAAATAGTAGTTTGAGCGAGGCAAAGAAGAATCGTACGAAGCCTGTAGTTTTCAGCCATTACTGGAAACGGAAGGCGAAGTACGATTCTGACGCGGCAGGGTAGCTCAGTTGGTTAGAGCGAAGGACTCATAAGCCTTAGGCCGGGGGTTCGAATCCCCCCCCTGCTACCATAAGCCAATTTTTAAATCCAAAACAGATTAAAACAACACGAGTATATTAAAATAAATGGATTCGAACGGGGCGTGAGCGGAGAAGAGCGACTGAATAGTTTCAGTCGAGGCCGCGAACGCGGGTGGCACGGTGCGGGAACCGCCGTGGCACCCCGGGAAAAGTGATTCTATTACCGCTGCCCAGGACGAGAATCCCCCCCAGCTACTTTAGTTGACAAATATAAAATCATTAACAATAATGTATGTATGTTTGCTACTACGCACGTTTTAGCTAGTGTAGTAATAAGTCAGCATACTCCCAGTCCCTGGTGGGCTTTTTTTATTTCCTTATTATCACATTACCTGCTTGATCTTGTGCCTCATGGCGATAAGCCGATAGACGAATGGATTAAGCGTGGATCATATTTCAAACGCGCCATTACGGTATTCTTTACTGACATAATCTTAATTACCATTTTCTTTTTCACTTTATCGCAGAAAATGGCCTTCCCCTCCGCCCCGATATTCGCGGCTGCCATAATCGGCGGCATGCTGCCGGACGTGCTTTGGGTTATCTATGAACTGTATAAAAGATACTTTGAACAATTTAGGGTTTTTCGTTATCCTATGGTTAAGTCACAGCTGGAAAGGATACTCAACCACCACCGAAAAATTCATAATTATATTGATAGCCTAGTCAATAAAAAAATTACCCCCAGTGGTTTGGGAGTAGCCATTCAAATTTTATATTTAGGATTATTTATTGTACTGGCACTTTACCCTTTCTGATCTGACCCGACTTCCGTAACAAAATAATCAGCGGCATTGCAAAAAATAACAGACTTACCCACTGGCCAAGATTCAACCACCAAACTACTGGCGCCTCAATACGCAGAAATTCAAGACAAAATCTAACTACAGAAAATAAGATAAAATATACCAGAGTTAACTGCCCTGTTTTTAATTTTTCAGATCTGAATAATAACACCATTATTAAAAATACTAAAAGCATCAAACCTGACTCATATAAAAATAACGGATGAAAAAACTCATAACTTTCAAATCCAGCTGGTCTGTTGATTTGAGCAATAGGAATGCTCCAGGCTGAATTACTAGGCGTACCAAATATCTCCTGATTAAAATAATTCCCCCAGCGGCCAATAGCCTGCATCAGAGGTAAGATAACAATAATTATATCTGATATCAGCCAAAATGATATTTTCTTGTATCTGCTGTATAAAAATAGCGTGATAATACTGCCAATTATAACCCCATGTATTGCTAATCCTCCTTCCCATATTTTAGGTATCTGCAAAAGGTTAGTACAATAATAACTCCATTCAGCAATTACATGACCAAGCCGGCCGCCAACTAAGCCAAAAAAAACAAATAAGAAAAACAGGTTGTAGAAATGGTTCGTATCAACCTGCTTTTCTTTGGCTATTTTTAAAATGAGTATAAAACCTATAAGTATGGCCAAGGCCAGAATTATTCCATACCAGCGGATATCCAGGCCAAATAGTGAAAAAGCAACATAATTTGGATAAGCTGAATGAAGAATATTCATCTCCTATTATATTGGCACGAAATGTAATCTACTCGTTTAATGCATTCTCCACTGCAGACTGAAAATTCTCATATGGCTGTGCACCAGATACCATGGTACCATTTACAAAAGTGGCAGGTGTGCCTTGTACGCCATAAGCAGCGCCCTCATTAAAATCATCTTCTACCTTTTGGGCAAATTTTCCATCATCTAGACAGCTGTCAAATTGGGATGTGCTTAAACCTAAATCTTTTGCATAACTCTTTAAGTTGTCTACGCCAAGAGCCGTTTGGTTGGCAAACATCATATCGTGCATCTCCCAAAATTTACCCTGTTCTCCGGCGCACTCTGATGCTTCCGCAGCTTTTTGGGCGGTAGTGTGAAAGCTCAACGGAAAATGGCGGTAGACAAGATTAATTTGGCCGTCATAATCTTCTAACAATTGATCCAAAGTTGGTTGTACGCGGCCGCAGTATGAGCACTCAAAATCGGAATACTGAATCAGAGTTACTGCTGCATTTGCATCACCTCTAACATATTCCCCATCTTTAACCTCAATATCAACCTTAGTTGGTACTGTAGGTGCTGTATTGACAACGGCAGTATTCGTATTAGCTTCCACTCCAGCTACTTTTGCGTTAGTATTGGTTGTCCCATCACCAGTCTCTGCCCTTAGAAGAGAGTAGGTCAATCCAAAGGCGGTTAACGAAGCTACGGAAACTCCAACTAAAATGCCTAATATAAAAGCAATTTTTGGGGGAGTTTTATACACTACATTTTCTTTATTCTCCTGATCATGTTCAGACATATTATTACTCCTAGTTAATTATTAATTAATACTTATATTACATCATAACAAAACACATTGTTATGTCAAGATTAAATAATTATTGTTCTGCTTCGTATATTGTAATTAATTCCTCAATAAGCTCCTGGAAATTCTCATAAGTCGGCACGCCCTCAAATTTATGGTCATTTACATAAAAAGTAGGAGTGCCATCTACGCCGGCTATCAGCCCATCAAAATAGTCCTCTTCCACCTCTTCCTTATATTTGTTTCCTTCTAAACATACAACAAATTCAGCAATATTTAATCCAATCTCTGTAGCATAGTTTTTTAAAGAAGCTAACGACAGGTCATCCCTGTTAATAAACATCTTGTCATGCATGGCCCAAAACTTACCCTGGTCCTGGGCACATTCTCCGGCTTCAGCAGCCATTTGCGCTTGGGGGTGAATATCAGATAATGGAAAATCTCTATAAATATATTTAATTTCATCAGCATACTTATCTACAACATCATGCATAATGGGAAATGTCTGGAAACAGTAAGGGCATTGGAAATCAGAAAATTCAACAATAACAATATCCGCATCCGGATTGCCAAGATAAGGATCGTCAGTGGTGGTAATCCTGGTAAAAGTGCCTTCACCATCAATACCGGCATTTAAATTTTCCAGGTTATTTACAACTAGCGAGTAGAAATAAAAAATCAGGATAATAAATATTAACAAAACTGCACCCACAATCCATGGCCATTTCTTTTTCTTTTTAGATTTTGTTGTGGAAGCTGACTTATAATTTTCTTTGTTATCCATAATTTTTTATGGAAATAGTCTCTTATCCTCGTCATCATAAATTTCAATGGCCTGGGTTGGGCATGACTTGGCAGCATCAATAATTGTTTGTTCGTCCGCCCCTTTTTCATTTTTTAGGGTTACCTTACCCTCGTCATCCAATTCAAAAACATCCGGCGCAATAGCCACGCAAGTGCCGGCAGAAATGCATTTATCTCGTAGAATTTTTATTTTCATACTTTATGTTTTATTATTAATGATAAAAACAGTACCTGCTAATTATAGCACATACTGCTTATATTTTTAAATCATATGAATACTATTCTCCCTTACGTTTGCCCAGGCGGTGGTCCAGCATCCATATCCCATTGCCCTTGCCGCCTAGCTTGGCTAATATTTCAGAAATTTCCTGGGTTTGCGCTTCCTCTTCCACCTGCTCGTCAATAAACCAGTGCAGTAACTGCTCAAAAGCATAGTCTTTTTCCTGTCTTGCTAATTCATAGAGCTTATTAATCAGACCAGTTACTTTCTGTTCATGTCCATAAGCCTGGGAAAATGCCTTGGCTGGCGTCACGAACGACACTGGTGGCTTTTGAATGGCTAATAGTTCTACTGTGCCGCCTCTATCCAGCAGAAAGTTATAAAACTTCAGAGCATGCTCAACCTCTTCCTCGGCCTGCATTTTTAACCAATGCGCAAATCCCTTGAAATTCAGGGACTGGCAATAGGCTGACATGGCTAAATACAGATAAGATGAATACAGTTCAGCCTGTATTTGGCCATTAATTGCGGATTCAATCTTTTTATTAATCATAAACTTGTTCCAAATTTAATTTTAAAATTATTTAGCTTGCTGATACTTTTCATTAACTGCGTCCCAATTCACTACCTGCCAAAAGGCTTTGATATAATCAGGGCGCTTGTTCTGGTATTTCAGGTAATAAGCATGCTCCCATACATCAAGCGCCAGCAATGGAGTACGACCCTCTGATAAAGGCGTATCCTGGTTAGCAGTTTTTTCTACCATTAACTTGCCGCCACTTAGAGTCAGCCAGGCCCAACCTGAACCAAACTGAGTGGTAGCAGCCTGTTCAAATTCCTCTTGGAATTCTTCAAAACTGCCAAAATTCTTTTTAATAGCTGCCAGTAAATCGCTTTGCGGCTGGCCGCCTGCTTCTGAACCCATAACTTCCCAAAAAAGATTATGGTTAACATGGCCGCCACCGTTATTTCTAACTGCTGTGCGTATAGACTCTGGAATAGCGCTTAAGTCCATTAATAACTCTACTGGTGTTTTGTCAAACATTTTTGGGTTATTTTCTAAAGTGGAGTTTAGTTTTTTTGTATAAGCTTCGTGGTGTTTATCATGGTGAATGGCCATTGTTTCCTTATCAATATAAGGCTCAAGAGCATCATACTTATAGGGAAGTTCTGGAGTTTGATACTGTTTTTTCATAAATTTGAACATTAAAAATCTTGCTTATCTAGTATAAGCTTATATTTTGATAAATGCAAAACGTGCATTTTATCCCGTTAGAAATTTATAATCATCGCAATGTTTTTATTTTTTAATTGATTTCTAACGGGATTACTTTTTTTTGGGAATATCTAAAGCCTGGCGTAATGTTTCCAAAGCTAACAAAGCACACCTTTTCCTGGCTGGCGTTATCGGGACGTCCATGTCAGCCATAAATTGCTTATCTGTATATTTCTTTATTGTATTAACGGTTCTCCCTTTTACAATCTCTGTTAATATTGAGCCTCCAGCGCGGGAAACACTGCAACCTGCACCTGAAAACTTGATATCAACAATCTTACCTCTCTTATCAAGTTTCAAAGCAATATCAATATGATCGCCGCAGACAGCGTTGCTCTTGCCTGCTTTTTTATCTGGCTTTTTAAGCTCCCCAAAATTCCTGGGATTTTTGTAATGGTCAAGGATAATTTCCCTATACATATCTAAACTCATATTTTTTTGTATGGATAATTTTTAGTTTTAAAAAATAAATAATAAAAATCTTTATATCCCAATCCTTGGATTATTGCTCCAAAAAAAAGACCATAAAGCCAGGCATAGCTAATTCTGAAAAAAATCAAAATTATTATTACCATACTCAAGTAAAACCAATGGTGCAGCCAAATCGTATATTCTCCGATACTAAAACGTAACGAAGGCCATTTTCCAGTTACCCCTTCGCTTGGCCCTGAGGTTAGTTTAGCCACTACGTAGCCGATTATTGCACAGATTATAAAAATCAAAATCCAAACTAGCATTTCTATTTAAAAACCTCCTTTACTTTATTAATGCCCTTAACTAATGCATCAATATCCTCTGGCTGATTGTATAAATAAAAACTGGCCCGCACAGTAGACTGTATGCCAAACTTATCATGCAAAGGCTGGGTACAATGGTTGCCAGCTCGGACTGCCACTCCCTGGTTGTCCAAAATGGAAGCTACATCATGCGGATGCACATCCTTAACTGTAAAGGCTACTGCCCCGCCCCGATCCTTAACTTGTTTAGGGCCGAATATCTCAACACCGGGAATTGCGCTAACTTTCTTAAGAGCTATTTTAGTCAGCTCTTCCTCATGCTGGAAAACCTTATCCAAACCTACTTTATACAAATAATCAATGGCCGCTCCCAGACCAATAACCTCAGCAATAGCCGGCGTACCTGCTTCAAATTTGTACGGCAGCTCATTCCAGGTAGCCTGTTTTAATGTTACCTCTGTAATCATGTCGCCGCCGGTTAAAAAAGGCGGCATTTTTTCCAATAATTCCTGCTTGGCATACAAAACACCAACTCCGCCAGGGCCTGCCATTTTATGCGAGGAAAAAGCAAAAAAATCAGCGTTTAAATCCTGCACATCAACTGCAAAGTGTGGCACAGACTGCGCCCCGTCAACAATTACCTTGATATCCTTATTAAAGCTTTTCGCTTTATTGATAATATCCTTAACCGGATTTATCGTCCCCAGCACATTAGACATATGAGTTACTGCAACTAACTTCGTTTTTTTTGTTAACAGCTTGCTTAATTCGCTGATACCTAATCGATAATCCTTATCAACCGGAATGAATTTTAAAACAGCACTCTTTTCCTTGGCTAATTGCTGCCAAGGCACAATATTGGCGTGGTGCTCCATGGCAGTGAGAATTATCTCATCGCCCTTATCAATATTCTGCCGGCCCCAGGCATAAGCTACTAGATTGATGCTTTCAGTTGTATTTTTGGTAAAAATAATTTCTGAAATACTGCTGGCATTAATAAACTTAACCACCTTGTCACGTACACCTTCATACGCTTCAGAAGACTTTGCTGATAATTGATACAGGCCGCGATGCACATTAGCGTAATATTTTTCATAACAGTCTTTTATCGCATCAATAACCACTTGGGGTTTTTGGGTGCTGGCCGCAGAATCCAGAAAAATTAAATCCGGATTGTTCTTAAAAATTGGGAAATCTTTTTTTATTTGTTTGCCTAAAATATCTTTCATATAATTAGCACATTACTGGCAGGAGGAAACTCCAAATCAAATTTTTTCCGATAAACTTCTAATACTTTTTGTTTTCTGCTTAATTTTTTTTGATCACCCAATAATTTATGCTCATCAAATTCCATCTTATCCCAAACCTGTGGCCTTTTGATTAAAAAACACTTTAATTTGCAATTTCTTTCGTAAGCCTGCATAATCGCTAAACCGTCCTCCATACCTTCTACAGGCGTACAATAATAACATTTACCAATCTTTACTGGTATTTCATCAAATTCATTCACGTCACATATGGTGTTAAATGTAATTACATATTTTCTAAATAATTTAGCGTTCCATAAGGCGCATGTATTCCATGGTATCCGATAGGCAAATTCACTTGAATTTGAACTATGTCCTTTAATAAAATCTTTTTTAAAAAAGTCTTTGTTTCGACAATCCTTAGGCCATTTCCTCTTTTTTGGCCATTCACTTTTAAGTGAATAACCAATCACTAAATTATTTTCTGTATCTTTATTTAATTCCTTTTCCATTTCATCAATGTGCTCTTTCTTTAACTGATTAACTTCGGGCGATATTGCTAAAATAAAATCTGCCTTTCTTTTTATTGCCTCTGTAAAGCCAATATTCAATGGATTAGAAGCTCCCCACTGTTCAATAGGAATAGTTGTCATATTCTTCATTTCCTGCAATAACGCTCTTGTATCAACTTTATTCTCCTTTTTTACGTTGATACATACGATTATATGATCAACCGCGCCAATCATTCTCTTGGTAAATTCTTTAATCTTTATATCATCCCACGATCTTGTCACTAAAATTGTTTTCATTTTTCTATTATTAATAAATAACCGCTTGAATCCAAAATATTATTATGCCATGCAAAAATTAAATCGTCTTCTTTAATTGAATGTCGTCTTCCATCCTTAGGATCATTATACCAAAAAATTCCATTCTTATACTTTGTGATGACGATAAAATGACCGGTGATTTTCTGCTTTAAATTGTTATATAAGATCCTAGAATTTACTGATAAAATTACCGGAATCTTTCTCTTTAAAAACTTTTTAACATCTTTAATGGATGGCTTCTTTATAACCGCTCTATTATCAGCTAATTGCCTATTAAATGAATAATACGCAACTTTAAATCCTAATTTCCTGGCAAACTCCGCCAATTTTACAGTTCTTACGCCGAATTTCTTTAAGCCACCCACCCCGTTAATAATATCCCTTTCGGATACACTTTTGCTGCAATAAGATAGAGTCATCTTTAAAACCACTGGCCCGCAGGATAATTTATTTTTTTGTTTATAACGATTTATTTGCATTGTTTTTCTATAATTAATAGAAAAATTTATTTAATTATTAACTAGGGATGAATCCCCAGTTACGCGTAGCGAATGGGATTACATTCAACCGCGTAGGTGGAGATTTATCTCCGCCGAAAGATATAATTAATATTGTCTATATTAGATTAGTCATTTTTTAACAATTAATGGTAAAACTTTCCTGGGAAAACGCCTTATGGCTTCATTCAAAAATCCGCTAATGATCATTTTTTCTGCCACCTTTTTTTTAATCCCCCGCGAGGTAAGGTAAAACAATTGCTCTTGGTCAACGCGGCTGGTCGTGGAACCATGGGAAGCTCTGACATCATTGGCTTCAATTTCCAGCTGAGGCTTTGAAATAGCCATAGCTTGATCTAATAATAATACATTATTAGTAAATAATGAATCAACCTGTTGCGCTTTTTTATCAATTTTTATTAATCCATTAATATTACCGCGTGACTTGCCTTCATACACTCCTTTAACAAGAATATATCCCTTAGTTTGTTTAACATTATGATTTAGATTAATTTTAACCTGATGTCTGTCATTCCTATGACCATGCAAAGCGCCGGATACCCTGGCTTCGGCTCCTGTACCTTCAAGATTAATTATTACTTTACTATCAAGCGCGGACTGATGCCGAATAAAATACAGCACTTGTACATTGCCATCCTTTTTAATATTAACTGTAAATTTACCACTTTTTTTAATAATTAAAACTGCTTTTATGCCCGAATTTATCACAAATTCAGCCTTTTTTTGGCCTATTTCTAATACTTGGTTTTTATTTAATAATATCGGTTTCATATATTTAACCCACGCTTCCTTCCATTTCTAATTCAATTAAACGGTTTAATTCTACGGCAAACTCCATGGGCAGTTCTTTGGCAATTGGTTCTATAAATCCCGACACAATCATGGACACGGCTTCTTGCTCAGACAACCCCCGGCTCATTAAATAAAACAATTGCTCCTCGCCCACCCTGCCAACCGAGGCCTCATGGCTAATTTGCGTATCAGCTTCTTCTATGTCCATAGTTGGATAAGTATCTGACCTGGAATTTCTACTCAACAGCAAGGCATCGCAAACAACGCTTGACTTACAGCCTTTCATGCATTTTGGTACTTTAACAAGGCCACGATAAGAAGTTCGGCCTGAGCCCTTGGAAACAGATTTTGAAATAATTGACGAGGAGGTTTCTGGCGCCCCGTGAATGGCCTTGGAACCAACGTCTTGGTGCTGGCCATTATTGGCCATGGCAATTGATAACACGTCACCTTTAGCTTTGCGGCCGAGCAAATAAATCGACGGGTACTTCATAGTCACCTGGCTGCCCAGATTTCCGTCTACCCATTCCATAATTCCTTCCTCATAGACAAAGGCCCGCTTGCTCACCAGGTTGAACACATTTTTTGACCAGTTCTGAACAGTGGTATATCTGACCCGCGCGCCCGGTTTGACTATGATTTCAACCACTGCCGCGTGCAACGAGCTGGTAGAATAGATCGGCGCAGTGCAGCCTTCTATATAATGCACAAACGAACCCGGCTCGGCAATGATAAGCGTACGCTCAAACTGACCAACTTTTTCTGCATTTATCCTAAAATACGATTGCAAAGGAAATTGTACATGCACACCCTCGGGTACATACAGAAAACTGCCGCCTGACCAGACCGCTGTATTTAAGGCAGAAAATTTATTATCACCAGCTGGTACTACTGTACTGAAATATTTTTTAATTATATCCGGATACTTTTTCAAAGCCGTGTCCATATCTTCAAAAATTACGCCGAGGTTGGACATTTTATTTTTTATACTGTGGTACACGGCTTCTGATTCATACTGGGCCATGACTCCGCCCAGCCATTTTTTTTCCGCAGCAGGTATACCTAGTCTATCATAGGTTTTACGAATATTCTGCGGCACTTCCGACCACTTTCGTCCAACCTTGTCCGTCGGTTTCATATAATAATAAATATCGTCCAGATCTAAAGCGGACAAATCAGCCCCCCAGCTCAGTATGGGCTTTTTTTTAAAAGTCTGATAGGCCCTTAAACGGACATTACGCATCCAGTCTGGCTCATTCTTTATATGCGATATTTCCTTAACAATACGCTCATTTAAGCCTTTTTTTGTCCTATACAAATAACTGACCTTATCCGGTCGTTGCTTGGTAAAAGACTTATTTATAATTGGATGACTGGGCATTAGAGTTTAACCGGTTAATCCATTATATCCATTGTTCTCAACCCGAGTTGCCAAATCCCTACCCCCTGATTTTACAATCCGGCCATCCACCATGATATGTACTTTATCTGGCTTTATATATTTTAGGATCCTATAATAATGCGTAATCAGTAAAATGCTCATCTCTGGCGTTTTTACTTTATTGATTCCCTGAGCCACGTCTTTTAGTGCGTCAACGTCAAGCCCGGAATCCGTTTCGTCAAGAATTGCCACCTTGGGTTGCAATACAGCCATTTGTAAAATTTCTGACTTTTTCTTTTCTCCGCCGGAATATCCTTCATTTAAGTATCTCTCCATGAATTCTTTTTTTATTCGCAGTAATTTCATCTTCTGTTCAACAAGTTTTCTAAAATCAATTGGAGAAATTGCATCAGAATTTAACGTGTTATAGGCTTGGCGTAAAAAATGTTCAAATGACAGCCCGGCAATTTCTACTGGATACTGAAATGATAAAAACAAACCTAACTGCGCCCTGTCATCCGGAGATTTGGTATTTATCATTTTTTTGTTCAGTAAAATCGTTCCCTTGGTGATCCTGAAATTCGGATGCCCCATCAGCGTAGAAGCTAAGGTGGACTTGCCAGAACCGTTGGGGCCCATAAGCGTATGAATCTCCCCGGGCTTTATATTCAAGTTAATGCCTTTTAATATTTTCTTTCCTTCAATTGATACGTGAAGGTCTTTTATCTGTAATTGTGACATATTTAAAATATTGGTTATTGAATAATTGGAAATTGATTATTGGTCATTTCTTAATATAATTACAATTAACCTTAAACGAACATGCCTGACATACCGGTGTCTCCTGTTTAAGATCATCATTTAATGACCCGCAAGCAATGCAAAATAATTCAGGTACCAGTTTTTTCGGCGACGCGGTCTTACGGCACTTTTTGCATATTCCTCTGACCTCGTAGTTTTCTGATCGAATCATAAACTTATTTTTCTTGGCTAAACTCTGTAGCTGCTTGATTAAACCTTTGTCTTTATAGCCTTCTAAATCTTCAATGCCATGGCATTGTTCACACACAAAATGCACGTGTGAGTCCACCCGCGCTTCAAAATGCGACACTTTACCAATCATAAATTCCTTTAATAATCCGTGTTCGGCCAACCACCGTAAATTGCGGTAAACCGTTCCTAGGCTAATACTAGAAATTCTTTTTTTAACCTGATTAAAAATTACATCAGCCGTAGGATGCGCATAATTCTTACGGACCTGTTCCAAGATAATCAATCGCTGTTTTGTCAGCCTATAATCACGTTTTTCGCTTATTTTAGCTATTTTTGTAGCCATATTAAAATCCTTATTAGGAATGATTCTTAATAAGAATTTTACTACTATGCTAATTATTTGTCAATTGAAAAACGGATTACTACCTAATAATATAATACTAATGGTACTTTTTTAAAACCAAGTTGTAAAAATAAATTATCTATGATAAATTTAAAAATAGAAAAGCACCAAAAGGAGGAAAAAATGGGTATTGAAGATGGTGGCGGCGGAGTAGGTAAATTTATTGCTACAATCCGATGTAAAACCAGTGGCACACGGGAAATCCATGGGATAACCGGCCAGACTGAAGATGAGCGCATGCAAAACGCTGCAAAACGATGTCAAGAAGGTGAGACAGTCATCGGAATCGTACCCGATGATAAACCTTGTAGTGTCAACTCCTCTGACTAGCACAAATTAACCGAGAGAGGAAACCAAAACCGCGCCTCTGATTCTCGAACCAGGGGAAAATCCAAGAATACGCATTCTAACCGATGGTATTCAAAAAGACGGACAAAATACTCTCTCGGTCTTTTTTTAGTTCCATCTCACTCCCCCGGTGAAAAACAGCGCTATCCTGAAAATTAAAAAACCTGCCACCAAATATATTGAATACTGGTAAGCTAAAACGAAAATGTTAGTATTTTTTTTTAAAACATTAAAATCCGTAACATAAACCACCTCGCAGGAATTATCACCCGTATCCTCCCTGGTAATACTGGTGCCGCGTGTACCTAATGTCTGCCCATCAGCCGTAGTGGTGGAATAATTGCTTAAATAACCGGAAAAGGAAATTTGGTCGCCAATTTTAACGCTCTTAATTTTCTTTTCAATCTCGTCATTAGCCGGAATTAAATGGTTGTTGGCAATCTGGTAATCGTCAAGCTCTTCATAATCCTCCCAGGTTTTAAAATCCCAATAACATGTAAAGTCCCCGCTTTTGTATTTACCATTCAGGTAGCTGCCATTCGTAATATTATCCCCCCAGGTAACGCATAAATCTTTAGTGTTGAATGGATCTGACTTGTGATAATAATCATACCAAACATTAGAATTATGCTGGGAAACCACCAGGCCGCTTAAATTATACTTATACTTTTTTGTAACCACTGCCACAAAACCGTCCTTTTCAATAGACACAACGTTTTCTTGAACCTGCTCCTGTTGCGGCGCAATATAAACCTCGGGCATTATCGCTTCTACAGCCGGCAAGCTATGGCGCAAAAAAAAGGTAGCTGCAAATACAATAATACTAAGTACTAGCAATATATTTATGGTTTTTTTAACTACCTTCATATTTAAATTTTACACATATTACTAATGAAAATCAATTACTAGTCTTGACACATCCCTTATATTTACCTATACTTCCCTAATAATAAAAATCGTAAATTATTACCATATTCAAGGAGGCAGATATGCTGGCTATACCAGCCAAGGGTAATCATACTGAAATCGGCGCCATAAATTGCGTGCAACTGGGAGACGGCGAAAAACCGTCATTTACTGAGGTTATGACGTTCGCTATTTCAAATAGGGCAACTCTTGCCAGTAATCCCAGTTCTTCTGAACAAGGCCCATTCTACATCGTTAGATTCGCCGGGGAAGCTGATTAAAAATGCCTATGTACCTCAGAGCTTGCTTCAGCCCTGGATAATCTCCCAGACTAACCCAGCGCCACTCAAAGCCAACACAAAACTAGCCATTATTAAACTGGCTGATTTTTTTATTAATTACCCCTTTTTGCTTTCGCGGATATTCATCCTCTTGATTTCAAATATTTTTTTCAGCTTTAAGGCTTCCAGGGCAAGTTTAATCCTGTCATTATTTTTTGCATACAAAGTATACAGCCTCTCACCTTTCCGTACTTTTTGGCCGTATCTCTTGTTAATGTAAATACCGGCTAATTTCTCATGCGGCGCACCCAAAATACGGGCTACCTGGTCAACCATCTTATCATTTACTACCACCACCTTACCGCTGTAAGGCGCATGAAAACGATGCCTGACCGCGGCCATGGTCAAGTCTTCTGAGTCTACGGTGGAGTTGCCGCCTTGTGCTTTAATAATCTGCTGCATTTTTTTCCAGGCCTGGCCTGAAGTCAGGGCCTCGGAAGCCATCATATGGCCTTTGCCTTTGCGCGCCCGGCCGCACAACTCCAGCAAGCGGCCGGCTAATTTAATGCTTTTTTTCTCTAAATCTGAAGGCCGGTAATCCTTACGCTGTAAAACACGAAGTACGTCCCGCGCTTCCAAAGATGGCCCTATGCCGCGGCCTACCGGCTCCTTGGTATCAGCCATGACTACCTCAATTTTTATGCCAAAACGCTTGGCCAAATATTCAAACTTCCTTTTTACCTCTAAGGCGTCCTGAAGGCTTTTAATTTTTATATTCGTGCCATAAGGCATATCAACCACCAGGTGGGTAACGCCCATGGCCACTTTCTTAGCCATAATGCTGACTACCATTTTATCCAGCGGCTCCAGCGCTAATGAACGCTGGACGCGAATAATATAATCATCAGCCGGGGCCATCCTCACGCTTCCGCCCCAGATCATACAACAATTAATTTTCTTGATAATCTCCTTAACTTTGCTGAACCGCAATGAAACAGGAGCTAATACTTCCATGGTATCAGCTGTACCAGCCGGTGAGGTGATAGCCCGAGAAGAGGTTTTAGGAATTACCACGCCGTATGAAGCAACTATCGGGATAACCACCATGGTTGTTCTGTTACCGGCCACGCCGCCGACAGAATGCTTATCCGCCACTACCTTACTGGGTAAATGAAGCATCTCGCCGGTTTCTGCCATAGCTTTGGTCATGTAATACAGTTCCTGGTCTGTAAACTCTTTGGAAAAACTGGAGGCCACAAAATATGTGATTTCAACTTTGCTCAGCTTATGATGGACAATATCGCTGATTATTGACCGCATCTCATTATATGACAATTCCTCGCCCAATAGTTTTTTTGTGATAGCTTCAATGGAAGGCGGCCGGGACAGCACTTTCACAGACACAACCTCCCCGTTCTTAACGTGCCGGTATTTCCAGATTTCCCTGAACAAGCCGACTTCACCTGAGGTAACCTTTTTACGGGTATAATAAGCAATAACAATAGCCCGCTGGCGTCCCCAGCGTATCTCAATCAGGTCGCCCATGACTATGCCGAGAGTGCGCGCTTCCTTTTCCTGCAGGACTACGACCCATGGCTGTCCGCCTGAGGAAAAATCTAGTTTCCTGGCCCTGAGAAAAAAAGGCATGTTTTATATTATTTTTTTAATTTTTAACTGAAATCGAGTTTATTAATACATGACCATCAACTATCAACCATTAACCATATACAATCACCCTTCGGGTGATCTCCCGTAGGGAGATAAACTATCAACCATTAACTATGACCCTAAATAATTTTTTTTCGTTTGGCAAAATATATGCTAGCCAAAACAATGCTGGCTAAAATAAAAAGGATCACCCAAATGCCGATAGGGTGATCAGCTAGCGGTAAATTTGTGACATTCATGCCATAAATACTGGCCACTAAAGTCATCGGCAGCAAGGCCACTGAAATAACGGTCAATGTCTTGATAACCTCATTGGTTCTTTGGTTAATGAATGACTCGTTAGTATTGAATAAACCATCAAGAGTATCCTTATAATTGCCCAGGGCAGCCCACATGTTTTCCAGGTAATCATGTACATCATCATAATAAACTGACAATTTTTCTGAAAAAAAGCTGGCCTTCATGTGTACCAAGCGATCTACCATTTTCAGCTGGGGTTCCAGAATCCTCCTCAAATTCAGGATATTGCGGCGTATAATTGACAAGTTGGTGGTTGCATCCTTGTTTTTATGAGAATAAACCTCTTCCTCAACCTCACTTAAGTAAACTCCAATCTCATTAATAACAGGCAAAGTGCGATGGTACATGATGTCAATTATTTTATAAAGCAGGTAACTGGCGTTATTTTTAAACGGATCATAGTGCAAACTGCGCTTGCCGCTCTTGCGAAAGCGGTTGAAGTATCTTTCTAAAAAATGATCCCTGTCATTGGTGGCGGTAATCAAATAATCTTCCCCCAAAAATACATTCAAGGACTGTATGCCCACCCGCCTGGTCTGCTTGTTGAACATGGGAAAGTGAAAAATCATGAATAAATAATGTTTATAAATATCAAGCTTAGGCCGCTGAACCCCTTCGCGGCAGTCTTTTAGATCCAAGTTGTGGAAACGAAAATTCTGCTCCAAGTAGCCAATATCCTCATCAGAGATAGGGCTGATATGAATCCACCGTAACTTAAAAATGGCTACCGTCTTTAAAGACATATAAAGCAATTTAAGTCATTATATATTCTATTATACTATATTTTACTGAAAAAATCAATAGTAATAAAAACACTATCCTACTATTCGGTTAATGTTTTAATAAAATAATGCTTATTTTTTAATAGCAGCGTTAAGTTTTTTTATTAATGGCTGCAAAGGTATGCCATGTACTGTTGCGCCTGCTTCTAACGATTCATAAGGTGAAAACATACAGCCAATACAGTGAATACCGTAATCAGCTAATACTTCGGCTGACCCAGGATATTTTTCAATTAGCTCACCCATTAATATTTTTTTTGTAATAGCTGGCTTAATTTTTTTAATTTTCTTCTTTGGCTTAGATTTTTTCTTAGCTGATGGCATATTGAAAAAATATTAATTGTTAATAGTCCTAAGTCTAGCGAGTCACACAAAAAAAGTCAAATTTACCCCCGCCCCAGTATGATGCAGGATAAAAAAAACCGGCAGTCGTGAAACCCCCGGTTTATCAATCCATAAGAGCGAAGGGGAACTTCTTCATTTTCTGTTCCCAATCCCTACAATATACTACATAACCAGTCAGTTCCTGGGCCAGAATAGGATAGTCCTTCACGCCAGAATCATATTTAAATTCGATTTGATCTCTGGCAATAGACATAACCTCCCGGCGGAAATCACTGGATAATACTAACTGTAGGCTATCTTGGCCCTGCTCCGAAGGTATCAACCTGACCATGGTTATCCGCTGACCAGCGGGTTCTTGACCGCCTTTTCAGGCCAGCTTGCTTTTCCAAGCACAGCCAGAAAACAGAAATATGATCAGTACCAACAAAACTGCAATAAAACGCATTAGGACTCCTTGAGTTTAATATTCAATGTTCAACGTCCAATATTATCACATCAACGTTCCCTTGTCAACCCTAAAATATTAAAAAAATAAGTATACTATAGAAAAATATATCAAACTCAAAATGAATCCAAAAAATACTAATGGTTCATTATATGGTTTTTTATGCATGGCTGCAGCCACTAGCAATCCGAGAATTATCGAATACAATATATATCCACTTTTTTCCAATAATAGGGTAATTGCTACAAAGGCAATAATGACCAAGGTACTGATAATCAATTTAGCATTTTTTAAACCCACTTTAACTGGCAAGGTAATCACACCGGCTTTTTTATCACCCTCAAAGTCTTTCAGATCAATAACAAACGATCCTGCCAACACTCCAATCCAGAGGGATATTAAAATTGGCGTAGGCAGAAAAGCTGAACACCTGGTATGGTCTAACAGAAACCCGGTAGTCATGACAACTACACCTGCACTGGCAATAGTCATTTTTGATAATATAATGTAATTCTTTAGTTTAAACGGGGGCGCTGAATATAGCACAAACAGTAAATTGCCCAATAAAATTAAAAAGAATATTTCTACACCTACAGCTGCTGCAAATAATAAAGCAAATATAATGCAGAAAATGCCAATCTGGCTGTAAGATAACTCGCTTATGCGGCCCGAGGGTAAAATCCGCTCTGGATTTGATACTTTATCAATCTCGTAATCTTCCCGATCATTAACCATCATCAGGAATACAGATGATAATATAATCGCCTCCGCAGCTAATACTGCATCAATAATTAATTCTGGAGTCGGTTTATTATTAACAATGGTCATTACCGACAGAACCAAGCCCATGCCTAGCAGGGCAAGATAAAAAATAATTCTGGATATGCGCAATTCAGCCAGTATAGCAAGAAAAATTTTCTGGCTTTTACTTTTATATAGCCAAAGGGAAATTATTAAAAATACCAACAGCAGAAGTTTAATCCCAAAGATGGTATGCTCGCCCTCCCCCACTAATCCAAACCAAGAATAATATTGCGCTACCCACCACGGCAGTAAAGCGGCTACTGATAAATAACAATACAATAAGAACGAGCCGGCCATTGACTTTATTTTTCTCCCCGTCTTAGACCAAATATAAAGGAAAATAAATGCTAAAATAAACAGGATCTCTATCTTTATCCCGGGCGTGGCTCCGCCCCCGCTCCATTCTCCGCCTAAAGTTATAAATCGTATCCAGGGACTCTGCACAGTTAAATCATACACATACGATATGCGCCAACCTTGGCCCAAGGTCACAATATAATCAATCACCGGAGCAGCTAGTATAATCGGTGAAAAGCTGATTACTGTTTTAAATACATTTTTGATTTCCGTCCTGGTAAATAAATGCAAAATTGCCGCAATCACCAGCATGGCCACGGCATAAAACATAAATTCATGGATTTGATTACCGGCATTAAAAAATCCCCGGCTGCCGCCCGGTACGGTAAAATCTTCGATATACATCCTTAATAGCGCAATCACAACAAAAGAAAGCAGCCAGTAAATTAATGGCAGCTTCCTTTGCTCAATCCTCTCAATAATTGAAGCTGTCAGCTCCTTAAACCATGATCTGGGCATGTTCTACATTTAAAAGTGGTAAGTAATAGTTGCCCGCCAGCGGTTAAAACTGCCACTGGCATTGCCACACAGCATGTCACCTAAACACGCGCCTGAACCCCCTCCGCATCCGCTGCATCTGAAACTGGGCCAAGTAATCATACCTTCATCCTGCTCTTCAACAAAATTTACCATATTCTGAGTATAGGTATTAAGATCAGTAGGAGTGGTCTGCGGCCGGATGTCCATAATTGCTTCCTTGGTCTTATCCTCAACTTCTGCCAAGGAAATTGCTGTAAAGCTGGCTGTTTTGTAGTTCGGCGTTTCATGCTCAACCACGGTGGCCTGATTGGCTATAACAGCCGCCATCATGCCAAAACCAATTAAACCAATAACTCCCAGAATTAATAAGACCTTTTGCCCGACTGTAGTTTGGGTTTTTGTGGTAATGTTAGTTTTTTTCAAATCCTGGCTGTTCTCCATATTTGACTATTATTAATGATAATTACCAAACATCAAAATGTATAGTCACCCTAATTTCATAATCGCCCGGGCGCGCATGACCGCCAACACAAGCGCCTAAAGCGCAAACTCCACTCTCACTATCAAAATCACATGGTCGGCATTTGATAATGCCTTTTTCTACATCACTGCTGTACTTAGAAAAAATATCAACTATCATATCAACTTCTGTTTGGTTATAGTACATATTTTCTGCTTCTTTATACATTTGCTCCTTTACCGCATCAAGCGTTGTACCAGCAAAAGTATAAGTTACTGGCTTAGATTCAATCCCTAGCGACTTGCTAGAAACCAGAGCAATAGCAAAACCAAATCCTATCAATCCCACCACGGCTAAAACTAGCAACACTTTTTGGCCAGTAGTTACATTTGTTTTTACGCTGGTGGAAATTTTTTGATCATCCATAATTGTGATTGTTAATTACTTAATAGTATTTTAAATTCTTGGCTAATTTCTGCCTTAATTTTATCAATAATATTAATTTTAAGCAAATACATAATTAATACAAAAAATAATTCCTGCTCTAGCTTGGTACAGCATAAATTAAAATTAAATAAACAATTAGACTTAGTAATATTCCAATTGGTAAATACCGAGGTTTTTCGTATGATCTCGCCATGGGCCATAGCTCATGAATTGCCACGTAAACCATAATCCCCGCGGCAAAGGCCATGAGCCAGGCATTCAGGCCGATAAAAAACTGGATAGCCAGTAAGCAAATTACAGCCCCGACTGGCTCAGCCAAACCGGACAAAAATGCAATTTTATAAATTGTTTTCTTTTTCTCACCAGCGGCAATCAATGGCATAGCCATGGCAAATTCTTCTGGAATATTATGCAAGGCAATGGCCATGGCTACTATAATACCCAACGACGGGGCATAAACATACGAATTGGCCATAGCAAAGCCTTCGGGAAAATCATGCAGTATCAGGCCGGCAGCAATTAAATATGCTGTTTTTAGGGCAATGCGTCTGTGCCTATGTTCTTCCTTAATGATATGTGAATGAGGCACCAGATGATTGGCCAAGACTGCCAAAAAAATTCCTGCTAAGACTGCTGTTGCAACCGAAAAAAAACTTCCATTAATAAGTGCGGCCGGCACTAATTCAAAAACAGAGACCAGCACCATGATCCCGGTAGAAAAACTAATGCCGATGACAATAAAATTTTTTCTGTTTTTTGTTAAATACGTACGCAAGCGACACGCCCACGATCGTGGTCATGCCGGATAAAAGCGCAAGTATTATAATAACTCCATAGGTGCTTAAGTCCATAATAAGTTTATATTAACATAATAAGATTAATTAAAAAGCGGAAGTCCAAAATGAATTTCCGCTCAACTATCATCGAGCCCAGGCCCAATCTCTGAGCCTAACGCTTAACTCGTGCCACCAGCCTGGTCTTCGGATATAGCCGCGCGGATACTGGCACTGATTGACAGCTTGTACTGTTTTAGCCGGCAAATAACCAAGTTCACCCAGCCTATCAGTATGCTGCAGAACCATGCAAGCCTGACCCTTATTTAATCTACGAAGCTGACCGAAGCGATCATTATTGAACACGTCCAGCATCGACGAACCCAGTACATTCCCGACAGATTTCTTGCCGCCGCAAAACGCGCATAGCTTCACGTTGCCGTCCAGGTCTACTGAAGCCAACGCATGCGCGGCACGGCATTGAGAGTAGTGAATTACCCGAATCGGTCCGCGTAAAGCAATTAAGCGCCTTTCCACGTCGTAAAAAGTGTCGCCTTGCAACGTAAAACGTTGATCAGCATCGCAACCGGTCGGAACATAATGGAAGTGGAAGGCGAACAGTGCGCCTTGTAATACCAGCCAATCCATATAGGCCTGTGAAGTTACCTGCTTATAATTTTGCTGGGTTATGGTAATCGAAGCGCCAGCCATTACTCCGTGCTTCTTGGCCAGCTGTAGCGTCCGCAAGGCGCCATCATCACTTTTCCTGCCCGAGCCGATATTCACAGCCAGGGCAATTCCCAAACGCCGGAAGTCCTGCATGTCCTGATCGGTAATTAAATCACCATTGGTGAAAACCAGAAATAACATTTGATTGCCCAGACGCTGCTTAATGCGCTTGACCATCTCCTTCTTCAGCATCGGTTCTCCACCTAAAATCATGGCGATCATACAGCCAAACTTGATCGACTCTTGCCCCAAGGCAACCCAATCGTCTTCAGACATATCGCCGTCCAGCTTGCCATCCGCATTTGGACAGCCGGCACAATGTTTGGTGCATTCATCTGTGATAAACCAAGTCTGCGCGGACGGAAACAGCAGCCCTTCCTGGCGTAGCTTTCTGTTCTTGGAACTGTTGGCTAGCGTCTTCTCCAGCGTAGTAATCCATCTCATAAACTCTTCGGAACCTACCTGCCGATAGGTAAGGGCTACCCAATTCTTGCGCCAAGCGTTTGACAGTAAAAAAAGGCAACTGAGACCCAAAGATACAACCGTACTGTAACGACCGAGGTAATTACCCAGATAATTGCAGATTTAGCCAATTTAGCCATTTGCACATCCTCCTTCATGCATGAAAAGATCAATTCCCCACACCTTATCAAGGCCAAAGCTTTATGTCAACAAAAAAAGCAGCCCCATGGGAGCTGCTATATGCCTAATCACTATTTATGCTGGATCAAAATCCTCTGGATTGCAGTTTAGCACGTTTGCAGTAGCACCATCGCATTCCTGACTCATATCAAACCGCTGCCTATCAGGGTGAAGTTTGGTGACTTCTCCTGAGCCAGTGCGGCTGCCATCTTTTGTACATTGTACTTTTATGCCTAATCCTACCTGTTGCCATTCCATAAAGGTCCTCCACCAAAAGTTGCTGTGTGTGTTTTTATTTGTACTTAATAATTATCATTTAGATTAATAATTGTCAAACTTACCCCAGCATCAAATGAACCAATACGGAATTTTCTCTAAATATATATTTACTATTGGGCTGCCAGCTGTCCACACGCCGCTTTGATGTCATGGCCAAAGCTGTAGCGCTGGGTAGCAGTCAGGCCGGCATCAAGCAGTGCCTGCATAAATTTTGAAATTGTATCGCTTTCAGAAGGGTAATACGAGCCGGTCTGATTGTATCTGATTAGATTAACCATATACAGCGGCTTATTTAAAATTTTGGCAAGCTGCCGGGCCTGCTCCTCAGAATCATTGACTCCTTTGATCATCAAGTATTCAAACATCACCCTTCTATTCTTTTTTGCAATATAATCATCAACCGCTGCCAAAACTTTTTCAATTGGATAGACCTTATTGATGGGCATCAGCTTGGTTCGCAAAGCATTGTCGGGCGCGTGCAGCGAGACAGCTAGATTGACCTGCCAATCTTCCCGGCCAAACTTTTCTATTCCGGGCACGATGCCCGCAGTTGAAATGGACAATTTTCTAGAACCCAAACCGAAGTAGTCCGGAGAATTCAGCAGACGCAGAGCGGCTACGACATTATCATAATTTAGAAACGGCTCGCCCATGCCCATGAATACAACGTTGGTAATCCGGCCTGAATCTTTTTTCAAAAATCGGCTAAAAACCAGCACCTGTTCAATAATCTCACCCAGCGCCAGATTTCTTCTAAGCCCCATTTGGCCGGTAGCACAAAAAACGCAGCCTACCGGACAGCCAATCTGGGAAGAAACACAAACCGTATTGCGGCCGTCCCGATGCCGCATCAGCACCGCCTCCGCCTTTTGTGCGTCGGCAAATTCCAGCAGTGCTTTAATTGTTTTTTTGTCAGCTGAAATAAATAATTTATTTTTAACCCCCAGCGGGCACTGGCTGTTCAATTTTTTCCGCAAATCAGCCGCCAAGGTGGTAGCCTGACTCCAATCATCAATAAAGTCATGAAAAACCGCGCGCCGAACCTGCCGCAGGCGGTATGGCTTCTCGTCCTTTAATATTTTTTCCAGTCGGTCTATGTCCATATTCTAAAAATAACACAAATCAAGCGACTTAAATATACGCCTTTAAAAAAATTAACCTTCTAGCTAATTTCTAATTTTTTTTGGATTTTTTCAATCGCATCAAGTATCTGTTGCTTCTGTTCAAAATCATCCTCTGCCTTTACCTTATCCGCTACTCCAGTTAACGTTTTAAAATAATCAACCCTTTGCTTGGCATTCAATATTCCACCACTTAAAGCCTCATCAAGCTCACGAGGCACTTCTGATTGAAGCTCCTGTAAAACCTCTGGCCAGTCTTTTCTAGCTGTGTCATTAGCAACGTGATTTATTTCTGCTTCAACGCGGTTTTCACCTGGATCGAATTCTCTATTTTCTGGATCGCCCATAAATTTATTGTTAGTTATTAATAATTTGATTAATAAATTGTAATCAATTTTATAAACTTAGTCAAGTAATACTTATAAATTAGCTCGGGGTTGTAGACCCAGCCTCTCGCGAGAGGCTGGGTAGAGGATGTTAGAACCTTTTTGCGGAAAGGGACAATAAACTGTCTGTGATTCATTGCAAATGAGGGAATACTTGTTGGATTGTCGAGCTATCAATGCCCATGATCGAATTTACAATCTTATCAGCTTCCCACAGGCGATCCTTATGAGTAGTATGAAGGACAGCGATACATTTAATACCCGCAGCTTTTGCTGACTTAACGCCGGATGCCGAGTCCTCAATGGCAACAGTATTGTCCTTAGTTGTTTACAGAGCAGCTAATCCCTTTTAATAAGAGCCGAGATTAGGCTTGCTTTTTTCAAAAACTTTTAGGGAGTCTTTCAAGAAGCGACCCCGTCATTCAACGGGGCAGGAAATGAGACAAATCCCGTAAACTCGCGCTCGTAACGGAACAAGTAAGACAGTACATAGGGGTGTCTCATTATTTCCGCCAAAGGCGGATCAGCCTCTGGCTGAGACTCATTTGGCTTACTTCAGCGTAATATTAACTATTCTAATAATAGTAAGAGTGTCATAATCCCTATCCCAAATAAAAAGGCTACGAGCTGTAAGGCTGATTTACCAAGATCAGTTTCTTTCTTTAATTCAGGGATCAAATCCGCCGTGGCAATATAAATAAAACCGCCAATGGTAAAGGGAATTAAAAAATCTTTCATGCCAGTAATTGATGAACCGATAATAAGAGTTAAAACCGCACCCACAACAGCCGTAAAAGCGGAAAGATAATTAAAAAATAATGCTTTCTTTTTTGTGTATCCAGCGTAAACAAGAATGCCAAAATCACCTATTTCCTGCGGAATTTCATGCAACAAAACGGCGATTGTAGTAGCAATACCCAACGGTACACTTACCATATAACTAGCGGCAATAATCATACCATCGATAAAATTATGGAATCCGTCACCAATAATATTATTAATACCTAAAGGATGAGGATGTTTATCTGACGTTGGTATATGACAGTGGCGCCAATTCAATATTTTCTCCAAAATAAAAAATAGAACAATCCCTAGAAGGATATAAAAGGGTAAAAGTGCTGTATCTTCTAACTCCCCGAACGCTTCCGGTAATAAATGAATAAAAGCACCACCAAGTAATGAACCCGCCGCAAAACTAACTAAAAACAGAAGAATCTTTTTTAACTTCTCCATATTTACTGAAATCGTCAAAATACCTATCAGAGAAACGAGACTAACGATAAAAACACTTAAAATTGTATATAACCAAACTTCTGTCATATAACACTAATACATTTTATAATTAATAAAGATTATTTTATAACTAAACGACTGAATTAACTACTGCATTGTTTGCATATGCCGGTCAGCGTTAGGAAATGCTGAATATTGGAAAAACCTTTGATCTTAGAAAACTCCATTTTACACGGGATACACTTAATCGTAAGGCATTTTCGGCAGGCAATGTGATGGTGTTCATTCTGGTCAAGGTAATATCTTGTTTCTCTAAAAATTTCCTCACGATGAACTATTCCAATACGTTGAAATAGCTCCAACGTGCGATATACCGTTACTAAATCAATTCCTTGTTTTCGGCATGACAAATGAATTTCCTGAGGAGTCTGCGGCTTCTGATTATTCTGAAGACAGCGTAGTATCTTAAGCCGGGGCTGTGTCAGCTTGTAATCGTTTCTTTTGATGTTATCCACAAAATCCATAGGCATAACCTATGGTAGCACGGCATGAATATAATTGCAAATGATTTGCAATTAGTTCATTGTGGATAATTCATTCGTCACACTCTCTTTATGCCCAGTGAACCGTATAAAATGAACCGCCAACAGAGTAGCGATCGGTATGGCTAATACCAAACCAATACTGCCCGTTATTGTCCGAACTATTTCCGTGGCAATCATCTCATTATTTAAAACCTGCCCTAAAGTTAAAAACGGCGGTTCTTTCACGCTGAATAATATTAGTAATGGCAATGCAGCACCCGCGTACGCCAAAAACAGAGTATTTACCATGGCACTCATATGGGAAACGCCGACCTTCATTGCCTTGCCGTACAACTGCTTTATTGGCAGATGTGGATTTGCCTGTTTTAATTCCCGCACTAACGTTACCTGGGAAATAATCACGTCATCCAAAACACCAAGCGCGCCGATAATTATACCGGCTAAAAGCAAACCCTGAACATTGATATCTCCGCCCTTTAGCCCCATTAAATAAATAGCTTCATCGCTCGCAAAGCCAGTTAATTTAGTCAGTGCCGTAAACCAAACTGATAAAAATCCGGTGATAATCAAAGAAATGAATATTGAAACAACAGCAATTGTTGAGGTACGTTTAAACCCTTCAGTGATGTAAATAGCTAAAATCAGAATAAATAATGACCCAATAATACTAATAAACAAAGGACTGTTGCCAGCTAAAATTCTGGGGATAATAAATCCAAGAATAATCAGAAAGGTTAATACCAAAACAACTAACGCCCTGACTCCTTTTAGCCGGCCAACTGCAATCACTGCAATCGCAAACAACAAGGCTAACCAATATATCTTACCTTGCCTGACATAATCAGTAACGTAAAAAATGTCATTACCTTCCATATCCGGAGAGTAAGATACCATTACTTTATCGCCTATTTTATATGCACTAGCGGAAATGACTTCATACTGTGTACCGTCAAAAATAAACTCTTTGTCTGCCCAATTGCCTGATAAACCTTTTAATTTCAGTTTTTGTTGTATTACGGAAGAACCATCCTCTGAAGTAACAATATTTTGTTCAATAACTTCAATGACACGAGCTTTAAGAACTTCTTCTTCGCCGATATTAACCTCTTGCGAATTGACTAACAGCGGAACAACAAACAAACAAGCGATAACAATGATAAATAAATATTTTTTCATAAAGAATCCCATACTAATTAGATGCAATTTTTTTATTAATAATAATATTAAAAAATAATATTTTACTTACCAAATCATTGCTTCTTACTGCAAGCGTCCGAATAGGGACACTCCTCGCACGAACTATTTACTTTATTAAATGTCTTCTTTATATAAGAAACAATATACGCCAAACACGCTATGGTAATTAATATAACAATTAAAATCCCTAATAAATTCATACTATCCAAAGTTTAATAAATTCCCTCCTTGATAAACAATAAAGGCAAAAATCCAAGCAACAGCTGTTGTATACCCAACCATAAATAACGGCCATTTCCAAGAATTAGTCTCACGCTTAACTACTGCTAAAACAGCCAAGCATGGAGCATATAATAAAACAAATATCATAAACGCGTATGCAGCCAAAGGCGTAAAATTATCCTGTAAAGCATTACTCAACGAAGTGCCTCCCTCGCCATCTTCTACATCATCAATGCCGTAAAGCGTGCCAAAGGTACTGACTATGACTTCTTTTGCTACAAAACCGAACATCAAAGCAACGGAAGACTGCCAATTGTCAAAACCCAACGGCCTGAATACCGGCGATATTGTCTGGCCGATTGAACCTGCCAAACTATCCTGCGAACCATAATCTACGCCAAATGGCGCACTTGCCAACAACCAAATTATAATAGAGAAGGCTAAAATTATTGTGCCTGCTTTTTTAATAAAAATCCAAACCCGCTCCCAAACGTGAATTAATACACCCTTAATGGCTGGCCAGCGATATGGTGGTAATTCAATTACAAATGGCGAGGAAAGTTTCTTGAATAAGAATTTTTTAAATAGGAATCCCATAACAATAGCTACGATAATTCCTAAAAAATATAATGAGAATATTACCCAGCCCTGATATGCAGAGAAAAAAGCACCGGCAAATAAAATATATACGGGCAAGCGGGCCCCACAAGACATAAAAGGATTAATTAAAATGGTCAATAACCTGTCTTTTTTTGTTGGCAGAGTACGTGTAGCCATTATGCCAGGTACATTACATCCAAAACCCAATATGAGAGGGATGAAAGCTTTGCCATGCAAACCAATGCGGTGCATAAATTTATCCATTACATAAGCCACTCGCGCCATATATCCGGAATCTTCCAATAAAGCCATTAGTAAAAATAAAATACCAATAATTGGGACAAATACCAATACACCGCCCACTCCGCCAATAACACCATCAACTAACAATGAGCTTACCCAGGTAGGTGCATTCCATGTTGCCATTAAAGAAGTGAGGTTGGCGCCGAGAAATTCAAAAAGTAACTCTATCCAGCCCATCAGTGGTTTTGATAACTTAAATGTCGTCTGAAACAAAACCCAGGCCACAATCGCAAAAAACGGAATACCTAAATACTTATTTGTAACGATGTGATCAAATTTGTCTGCCAACTTTTTATGCCCGGAAATTGTATGTCGACCAATAACATCCTCGCTTAAACCTTTGATAAAACCATAGCGAGCACGAGCTAAAATTGTATTAATATCCTTATTACAAATTTTATGCAAACGCGCAATGCTTCTTTTTACTAACAATTTAAGTTCCGAATAATGGGCTTTATTGCTGGCTTTTTGCTCAGCCCGGTAATCACCTTCTAATAACTTTATTGCTGTCCAATTTATTTCCTCTTCAGTAACATTATTTTCTTTTTCTCGTAAAAACTGCCTAATTTTTCCCAACTCATCATTAATATCAGTGCCGTACGTTAATTTTATTTTATCCGCTTTTTTATCGGAAAAAGCTTTTTCAAAAACAGCTTTCATAAAACTACCAAGATGTTTTTTACTTCTGGCATCCATTTCAACAACCGGTACGCATAAGAGTTCAGACAGTGCTTTTATATTTATTTTCTGATCAGTATTTATTGCCAAATCAACCATATTTAAAGCAATAACTAAAGGAGCACCCAGTTCAATCAATTGGATGGTCAGAAACAAATTCCTTTCCAGATTCTGTGCATCAATTATCTGCACCACTACATCCGGTTTTTCTTCTAAAATAAAATCAGCCGTGATTGTCTCTTCTTCAGTATAGGCAGTCAGACTGTAGGAACCGGGTAAATCAACGACCTTAATCTTTTTGTCTAAATAAGTAAATTCCCCGTGCTTCTTCTCTACGGTCTTGCCCGGCCAATTACCGACATGCTGATGAGCCCCGGTTAAAGTGTTAAACAAGGTAGATTTACCAACATTAGGATTGCCGGCTAAACCAATAATTAGATTAGATTTTATTTCCATATATTTTAGCAGCCTGGCCTCGACCCAAGGCAATTTGGGAATTAAAAATTTTAAGAATCAGGGGACCGTATTTATCATTTTTAATAATCTCTATTTCTGCGCCATCAAACAAACCTAAATCAATCAACCGCTTCCTAAAATTCTTCCCGCAATGCACACATTCTATTTTTACCTTGTCGCCCTCCCTAAAAGTAATTAAAGCTTGTTTCATAATTTTTTATAATTTTGGAATTTTTTTACCACCTGGGCAATATTTCGGATTATTTATAAATTTTGCTAATTTCCTGATTGTCTCATCAGAAAAACCGTGTTCGAGTCTGTTTGCCTCCTCATGAACATTCTTTTTATTAATACCCAGTATCTCCCTTAAAAAAACTTCAATAATTCTATGTTTGTACATCAATCTTTTGGCCAATGCTAAACCTTTAGTGGTAAATAATACATATGAATAAGGCTTAATTTTTACGTACCTCTGTTGAGCCAGCTTTTTTAACATTTGAGAAACTGACGCTTTGGAAATATTCAAATACCCGGCAATATCCACGGAACGAATAACTCTATCATGGTGTTCCCAAAAGTTATAGATTGCTCGCAAATAATCTTCCTGGTTTTGTTTAACCATAGTGATTATAAGTTAAGTATACTTAACTTTAAAATTATCACCATAATAAAAAATTGTCAACAATGAAGATGAGACGGTTTATATAAAAAATTAATTACTTTTTATGATATTTTATTTCTCTATTGAAATGGCCTTACCTTTTATCAGGGCATAGCTGATTTTACGATAGGCTGACGATAAAATACGCTGAAACGTGCTTTGCGAAGTATGCATTTTTTTAGCGCACTCATGCTGATCAAGTCCGGTCACGTTCTTCAAACGCAAGGCTTCAGCTTCTTCTTTACTTAACTCTACAACTTCAAGAGCACGCAAAGGAATACCCTGCGGCTTAAAATAAGTGACTCGTGGGCTAAATTTAATTCTCCGATATAATTGGGGTCGTGGCATATGTATACCCTAGCAATTTTCACCCCTCATCTTTGTTCCACATTTAGGACACGATATCTGATTGCAGGGCACACCACGTTTGTGTGCTTCTTTATAGTCACACTTCGGACAAACGCAAATACTTGAACCGGCCGGTCCCAAACCACGGCCACTTAATACACGGCCACCTCCTGCCTGATCTCCTATTGTCATAAATTTATTTGATTTACTATTATAAACTGATTAAAAATTGGGCTAAAGATAGTCCTGTTGAATGTTCAAAGCTCTAGCCCATTATTTAGAGTTAATGGAACAGGACTATCTTACTTGCCCGCTTTTGGCGGATTTTTTTCGGATCGCAATTGCTGCTTGGCCTGCTGTAAGGCCTCAAGCTCACCTTTAAGGGCTGCTTCCTCATCTTCTATCATTTTCAGCTCGTCATCCTTGCTTAGTTGGTAGCCGTAATTATATCCGCCGTACATTCTGCTGGGCATGAAACCCCAGCCCATGCCGCGTCCTCGGCCTCGCCTTCCACCTCTACCGAAACATGGGCCGCCACCCCAACCTGCACCGCAGGGTCCCATGCCCCAACCAGCGCCTGGACCGCCGCCCCATCTGGGACCTTGACTATCTTGTCTTGGCATATATTTATTTCCTTATTGGTTAATTATTAAATTCGACTTTTTTGATATTGAATATTTACCCAAAACTAGCTAAATTAATGAGTTATCAACAATTATGAATATATACCCATAATTAAGTATATTCCTCCAACTTCTTTTGTCAAGTATAGGAACCAATCACCATTTTTTAAATCTATATTGCTTTTTTCTAAATACTTACTTAATTGTTTAATAATTTCTTATCTTACCCTTATTCTACTCTTCACCAACTTCACTAACTCTGCCATATTCTCCAAAATTATCACTCTACCCTTTTAATCATTTAAAATGTTCAATAAGATAAATGAATATAATCTTAGAAATTCTTCGCCTCTAATTTTATAACTCAATTCCTTTTAAAGTGCCTAAAAAAATATTTTTAAAAAACCTTTACATTGCCAAATATTATAGTATAATAAAACAGATGTAGTATAATAAAATAAATATTTTTTCCAATCAGATGCGTTATAAAAATTATATTAAACGGCCGCAGTCAAACCATCTTGCTTTCAACAAATTTGAGCAGTATTTTTTCGTATATTCATTCAGAAAAAAACTAGCATCAATTTTATTCACTTGGTGTTTGCGGCCTAGCCATTTTTAATTTAACAAGACATTCTAACTAAATTGAATAACTGTTTTTTAATTATGGCTACAAATAACCAATATGAGATAATCAATACAAAAAATAAAAATAATTATAAGGAAATACGGCAGTTTATCAACCATAACTACCGTCATTTTAACGCGGCAGTTGTCAAAGACGCAGCTCATGCCTATTGCGAACACTTGCAAAAAGGCGGCCAAATGATGGCTACTCTGGCCGGAGCTATGAGTACAGCTGAACTGGGCGTGTCGCTGGCAGAAATGATCCGTCGGGACAAAATCCACGCCGTCAGTTGCACCGGAGCCAACCTGGAAGAGGACATCTTCAATCTCGTGGCCCATAATCACTACCGACGTCTGCCTCATTATCGCGAACTGACCGCGCAGCAGGAAAACGAACTCCGCCAAAGCGGCCTAAGCCGGGTCACGGATACCTGTATTCCCGAAGATGAGGCAATGACAAAAATCGACCAGATAATGGTAGAAATCTGGTCCTTAGCTGAAAAATCAGGCCAGCGCAAATTTCCTTACGAATTCTTTTACGAAATTTTGCTATCGGGAAAGCTTGAACAATACTATGAAATTAACCCCAGAGACTCCTGGGTATTGGCGGCCGCGAAAAAAAACCTTCCCCTATTCGTACCAGGTTGGGAAGACAGCACTATGGGCAATAGTTTCGCCAGTGAACTCATCATGCAAAAAACATTGAAAAATCCGCACACGGTCAAATCGGGAATTGAATACATGCTTGAACTTGTACAATGGTACGAAAAAACTGACGCTGCGGGAGCGGGAATCGGCTTTTTCCAAATCGGCGGCGGCATAGCCGGAGATTTCCCCATTTGCGTGGTGCCGCTGATCCGCCTTGACCTGCAGAGAAAATGCCGACCGTGGCAATTCTTCTGTCAGATATCCGACAGTACCACTTCATACGGCTCATACAGCGGCGCCGTACCTAACGAAAAAATCACCTGGAATAAATTGGAACCGGAAACCCCGCGCTTCATCATCGAAAGCGACGCTACAATCGTGGCGCCTCTCATTTTTGCCTACGTATTAGGTGATTGAAATAACTGGAGTGGAAAATTACCGTCGTTTTTAACTAAAAAAATTTTCTGGTGACGACACTATCCCGCATTTCATGTCCCTGCCCCGGGCCGGGCGGGAAATAAAACCTTCCCTGCCAGCAAAATAATCAGAAAAACCACGACTGTACCAATAGTACCAGCCAAGGCAGTAGCTAAGTATTCATTGTTCACTGGGAAAGTATAATCCGGCAACAATGTTTGAAAAGGATAGTCCAGAGCTGTTTGAATAAAACCTTTGTCTTCAGCTACTTTTTCCAGGCCGTCTGGTGACGAAGAAGCAAACAAGGAAACAATGCCACCAATTAAAAACGCAATAAGGGCTAAATAAATATATTTTTTATTCATTGTTTTTCTCCTTATGCTTTAATCCGATTAAAACCATAACGGTAATCAGACCCTCTCCCAAACCAATCAGGGCGTGAATACCTGCCATGGCTGAAAAAGACTGCGCCAGGTTTTCCGTGCCTGAAACTGACAATTCAACCGCGCAAACCGAAGCGGCAACCACCACGGACAGCCAAGCCGCAATAAAAGCCGCTGGCAAAACTTTTTTAATTCGCTTAAACAAAAACCTATAAGCATAATAACCGCCAACAGCGCCAATAACACCCATATTAATAATATTAGCGCCCAAAGCCACCAGGCCGCCGTCAGCGAACATCAGCGACTGCACGGCCAAAACCGCGGCAATAACCAACATGCCTGCCCAGGGTCCGAGCAGGATTGCCGCTAGCACACCGCCCAAAAGATGACCGGATGTTCCGTGCACCACCGGAAAATCTACCATCTGCGCGGCGAACACAAAAGCACCGACTACCGCCATGCGAAACATTTTATTTCGGCCGTATGAGGTCAGCTTGGCAACCGTAGTGCTGCCGAATTCAGCGCCCTCTGGCGTTGCCAGTGTTGCCGTTCTTACTTTCTCAAAAAATCCCTGCCTCACCCGGCTCACTGCCAAGCTTAAAAACCCAACTGCTGCCACAATCAGGCTTCCCGAGGTGCCGGAATTCAAAAATCCGTCTGGAATGTGCATAAATTATTATAGTTTAATAGTTAATAAGTATTACGAATTTAAATATCGTAACACTGTTATTATAAAAAAAATTAAGGATCAAGTCAAATGCCTGCCGGTGGTGGCTGTGGATAAATCGCTGAATTTAATTCCTTTAAGTCTCCCCAACTGATTATAAACCTCTCGAATCTTTTTCGCCTTACCCTTAACCACTAAAACCTCCAAACAATTTTCCTTGTCCATGTGAATGTGTGTCGTGGCGAGAATGCCTTGGTGAAATTGATGCTGTAAAGAGACAAGCTGATTGACGATATCCTTACGGTGATGGTTGTACACGAGGGTAACTGTCCCAATAACCTCGCCTTGCGAAGCATCCCATTCTATATTTACCAAAGATTTCCTAATTAAATCCGCCATGGCCTGTGAGCGGTTGGCATAGCCTTTGGTCATTATCTTCCTCTTAAATTTTTCCAGGAGGGCGTTGTCGAGAGAAATGCTAAATCTCTTTATTGTACTCATAATTTAATTATATCACATCAGATCCTAACTTCGCGAGTCGCCCCGCCATATGGCGGGATTTTCACCCCGCGGCCGCGGTGCTCTGAGACTCTCACCTTAAATCAAAACAACATAATAAACCCCGAACTCCGTGGGCCAAAATCTTCACCAAAGGCGGATCCGCTTTATTAATTTTTTTAGTTTTTCGTTTCAGCATGATTTATAATAATAATAATCATACACCTTGATTATCCCGCAACTTAGCCCATTAATCAAGAAAAAATATACTAAAAATCAACACCCCACACTCCAAGAAAGACGAACTGACCCACCTCCAAAAGTCTTATGCGACAGGTGATAAAAAATTTTCTTGGTTTCCTCTTGAGTGTACCACCGCTTAGATAAGCAGACGACCATCTTTCATTAACTCTTCAGGCGGCTCGACGTTGTAATTCGTAACACTATTAAGCCTTTGGACGTTGGCCTTTGTAAACTCTCTGACATAAGTCTCGTTTTCAAACATGAGAGACCATAATGGTTCTTTCAATTCAATTGGCCAACCTCCTTTTTTCGGAGGAATAAAGCAACTAATAAGCAGGTACAGGGCATACAGGGGTATCCCAAGCAAAATCGCCGGAAGAAATAGCCCCCAAGGAAATCCCAAGGCTTCTATAGTTCTTCCCAGAATACCTGTTTTTGCTAAAACTATAAAAAGACCCCAGGACACCGGAGCCCAAATAGCAAATATTATTAACATCTCTTTTCTTAATTTCCGAACCGCCGCCTTCTTGCACGGCTGGCAGATAGGCATGGTCATTTTTTTCTTTCTTTTTTTCTTTCCTACTTTCACGGTATAATCAGTAAGGTCTGTCTTTTTTAAACATCTCGGGCAAAGTAAAAGAAAATTCATTTCATCTAAGGCATTATCAGATACGGGATAAGCTTCCCAATTAGGTTTTATCTTTTTAGCCATAAATTATTGATTATTTTAATTTTTCGCTTCAGCATGATTTTCAATAATAACCAAGTAATCCCGCCTATATTATCCCTCATAAAGGGATTAAAATCAATCCAAAGAAGACGAAACAATATTTCGTCTTTCACTGCGCATAAGCACCCAGCTCTGGGTGGTAGAGGACGTTAGAACTTTTTTGCGGGAAGAGACAACTTAAAAGATTAATTACTAGATGGTATACTATATACAAATAATCTATAATAAAATATTAATGCTAAAGGAAGTAAGGGTCAACAATCCTAAATCTGACGACCTTAAAGATCAAATCAAAGCTCTATATGATACTTTTAAAGGGATAAAACAAAATCCAGTTAATTTTCGATTATCGTCCTGTACTTGGATGCACCCTTTATTAACACTTACTGTGTGTGCCCACGTTAGAGAATATCAGAGCAATTATCAACAACCTCAATCAGAACAAGTAAAGAGATATTTAAGAGATATTTCTTTTCCTAATGGAATAGAGAATGCCAATCAATTGAGCTTATTAAGCTATACAATTCCAATTGGTTTTCTTAAGAAAGCAGACGAAACAAGTAGACAAGGTCTGGAAAGTAATTTTTATAGAATTATCGAAAAACTAACAGGTAATGTAGCGGGTGCAAGCAATGCAATCTTGTACCCTATTAGCGAATTAGTCGGCAACATATTCGAACATAGCCAAAAGAATTATGGTTGGATATTTGCACAACATTATCCGAAGAAGAAGTTATTAGATATTTGTATAATTGACACCGGCAGGGGCATTGCTGGAAGATACTTTGATGTTCAGAAACAAGAAGTTGGTGACGATGAAGCAATTCGACGTGCATTTCAAGGACAGTCAACCAAAAAAATGGAAGGAAGAGGTTACGGATTAAGTACATCACAGTTGGTAGTTAGGAAAGCACTAGGTGGCCAATTTTTACTTCTCACTGGTAATAGCGTCTTTTTAGGTTCACAAGGTAAACAAGTAATTGTACAGCTCCCAAATTTCTACTGGCAAGGAGTTATTATCTCCTATCAAATACCTTATCCCAAAGGTCCTATTGACATAACACCCTATACAGAGTAAAATTGGATATCCACAATATAACTGTGATATAATGATTATATATGAATAATATTGCATTAAAAGATATATCCCCAATGCTCTCATCGAGGGATGTAATTAGCATTATAAAACAGCGGATTCAGGAAACTACAGACCGTCGTGTAGTTTTGGATTTCTCAAATATCTCTTTTATTTCTCGCTCGGCCGCGCATGAATTACTACAACTTAAAGACCAGCATAACAAATTCTGGAACTTTAAAAAAGTGAGCTATCAAAACATATCTCCTGAAGTAAATCAGATGTTTGCAATTGTTGAAAAACAAAAGAACAGCAAACGAAAACTAAACACTGAAATTCCAGAGGTTAATTTTGAAGAGCTTAAAAATATTTAAACTAAGTTAAACTTTTTACATTGGCTACTGTAAGCAATACCTACAGTAGTTTTTTGTTTTTTTATACAAAGGGGGTGATAACCAATGCCTCTTGAACAACATCACATAGATAAATTTAAGGAAATCTACAAAAAACAATATGGAGAAGAAATATCGGACGACGAAGCCTGGCTCATGGCCAATAACTTGATAAATCTTTTCAAACTGCTGATGGATAAGGAAGAATTTTAGACTAAAAAGATAGAGAAATTCGAATCCTACCTGGGTGGGGAGATTTTAATTGCGTAAATAGAAAACTCTTGGGTACAACTTTCACCCGATATTTAAAGGTTAATATGACTTATCCACAGTAAGTTGTCGTTCTAGGCAATTGGCTCGGGGTCGTAGAGGACGTTAGAACTTTTTTGCGAGAAGCGACAACTTAATTCTCCTGAAAACTGTTTTAAATAAATTAAGAAATATTCTCGTGCCCCAATCTTACTGTATACTTCAATCACTTTGTTTGCAATTGCGTATTCCAACAATAAATGTGGATAAGGTTACTTCCATAGATAGGTCTGATTAATCACCTGCTCTGCCAGCTTGTATGCATTGCCATGTTGTAGTAGACCCAAATATGACTGCATAGTAGATGTTTCCGGGTTTTCAGTAATCCTGTTTAACATGCGCCTTTTGGAGGAAGTGCGGAGTACCTGATGATACGGAAAATGCACCCAGCCCAGAAAATCAACTCCTGAAGCCAGTGTTTTAATAAATACCTTGCTCGGATGAAGCGTGAGTTTGAGTTTGACCGTCAGAAAATTACTGATAATCGGTATGAGTCCTTTTAACCACGATCTGTTATCAGACATTACAACAAAATCATCAGCATAACGCAGATAATACTTGACTTTTAATGTATGTTTCATGAATTGGTCAAACTCATTCATATACACATTAACGAACAACTGGGATGTCAGATTGCCAAGCGGCAAACCTTTGCCCGGTTGCCAGCAGAAACTCTGGATAACCTCGCGCAATAAAGTATTAATTCTTTGGTCAGTAATATACTCACTTAGCATATTCATCAATATAGCATGGTCAATGCTGGCAAAGAATTTCCTGATATCGCATTTTAATATCCAGCAGGTTTGGGTATTGTTTCTGCTTACCTGACCGGCGAAAGTCCGGAATCTTCTGATAGCCCGATGCGTTCCCTTTCCCAACTGGCAGGAATATGAATCGGCGATGAATGTATCACTTAAAAAGGGGTAGAGTACGCGATAGATGGCATGGTGCACCAGCCTGTCCCGGATGGTTGCCTTGTGAATATCCCTAGGCTTGGGATCGGAGATCCTGAAGTGAATATACCCGCCATGTCGGTAAGTGTCGTTTTCAAGCTCCTCGTGGAGTGATATAATATTATCAGCCAGATGGCGGTAAAATTCCCTGACATCCTTTTTCCCGGCTTTGCCCGGGACAAACTCACGCCAGGCTGACAATAGATTGTCTATCGATACAATATCCTTAAACCCATGAGTCAAAAGCGTTTTCATATTAATAAGATTACCCCCCCCAGGGATTTGTCGGTCGATATTCCCATTATACAGAAACTGGCGGCAGGGTATAGGTTATGGCACGCGAATTTGACGAACCTGCCGCGGCTGTCCCGCTTTACGCTCGGGTCTAAGATTGACCTGCTGTTTTATGATGCTCTGGAACTAATTCTTCTGGCCGGATACTCACCCAGGGAAAAGAAGCTCTCTGTAGTGGAGCGTGCTTCAACCAAGCTTGATGCCCTAAAATTTTTCCTGCAGATCGCCTGGGAAATGAAAGTTCTGGATACCAGAAAATATAGCCAACTCACGCCTCCATTGGTAGAGGTTGGAAAAATGCTGGGCGGGTGGCGAAAACAACTGATGAAAAACAATCCGCCAAAATAGCGGATTGCTCCAAAAAAGATAGTTGCGGACACCGGCAAACCAACAGTTGTCATTCCAGTCATTATCGTTGCGGTTGACGTTCACCTTGCGCTCGTCGTTCCACCGGTTGAAGTTGGCGAATTATGCAACATGCCTTCCGTACCACTGCCCGTTGAATTCTCTCCGGGCTGTATTTTATTCGGGAGAAAAGCTCCGCCAGCATATTGCACCAAGTATCTTTGTTGGTATTGAATCAAGGAGCGCGCTGCCTGTCGCCATAACCACAGGCATTCCGGCTTTCCCAATGATCCGGATTTCAGCCGCCTGCAGGCGTGCCCGCAAGCTGAATCGCTTACTCTCCAAATAAAATTATATCACGTTGTCAGATAAAAATCACTCTGCATGAGCAAGCTCATGCAGAGTGTAGTATCCAAGGGCACCAATCAAGTGCCATGCGTTCAAGCGACCAAGTGCCTAATTCTTGCGGACACCGGCAAACCAACAGC
>Ga0180007_10000569_pt1 | contig 59570 bp, 51 predicted proteins | sample MM_PC_MetaG_FD_121122 | JGI IMG/M metagenome (GOLD analysis project Ga0180007, IMG submission 121122) | Groundwater microbial communities from the Aspo Hard Rock Laboratory (HRL) deep subsurface site, Sweden - MM_PC_MetaG | ecosystem: Environmental > Aquatic > Deep subsurface > Groundwater...
AGCTGTAATGAGATGAAACAGATCCACAGTACATTATTAGTATATTAAATTAGACAGAAAGGAGTAAAGATTTAAATAAGTCTTAAGTACTAACTTAATACAGTTTAAATCTTACATGATGATGTGAAGGATATCAGTCAATCGATACCTAAAGAAGATCATGTAGAAAAAGTTTCCGGAAAATCACTTTATGTAAGTGATATTAAGATGGATCATATCTTATATGCAAAAACAGTTAGATCCATACACCCCAAAGCTAAAATTCTCAATATTGAAATCCCTGAGTTGCCCAAGGATTATTTTGTCATAGATTATCACGATGTACCTAAAGAAAACTATGTCAAAATGATTTTTAATGATTGGCCAGTTTTTGCCGAAAAACAGGTTAATTATATTGGTGAACCGATTATGCTTATTGTCGGTAAAAACAAGCAAATCATTAATGAAATTATTGAAAAAATCAAAATTAAATATCAGGTTTTAAAGCCTACATTTGAATATCAATCAAGTGTCATTCATAAGAGCTTTAAAAAAGGAGATATAAAAAAGGCTTTTTCAAAGCCATTCAAGACCATATCTTATACATATGAAACTGGATACCAAGAACAAGCTTATATTGAGCCTCAAGGGTTTATAGTCTATCCTGAAGCTGATGGGAAGATTACTTTAATTGGATCAATTCAGTGCCCGTATTATGTTAAGAATGCTGTAGTAAATACACTAGGATGCCCAGATGATAAGGTTCGAGTCATTCAACCTTCGGTTGGTGGCGCATTTGGTGGAAAAGAAGAATTTCCTTCAGTGATGGCATGCCAATTAGCTGTTGCTGTTCATAAGATAAAACAACCAATCAAAATGATTTTTGAGCGTGAAGAAGACATGGAAAATACGACCAAACGTCATCCCTCAAAAATCACACTATCTGCTGCAGTTGATAAAGATTATCGTATTTTGGGATTAAAAGCACATGTGTCTTTAGATAGTGGTGCATATATTGGTTTAAGTGGTGTTGTACTCGCTCGAGCAATGATTGCTTCAACGTCAGCCTATACGATAGACCATCTTGATATCACAGGAGATGTCTATGAAACCAATACAGTACCCAATGGTGCATTTAGAGGTTTTGGCGCACCACAAATGATTTTTGCTATTGAAATGCTCATCCATCACATAGCAAAAGATCTCAATATTGATCCTTTCTCATTGAGATTAGCACATCTTGCCAAACAAGGAGACAAAACATCAACCAGTGGTATTTTTAGGGATCCAATTATTATGGAAAAAATGATAGAAAAAGCAACAGAAATATCATCTTATCATGAAAAAGTTAAGGCATATCAAGATCCTCAAATATGGAAAGGCATTGGGATGAGTTGGTTTTTACATGGATGTGGTTTTACTGGTAGTGGAGAAAGTACACACATCAATGCTAAAGTTAAATTAAGAAAAGATTCAAATGATCATGTTTATTTGCTTGTAGCTGCAGTTGATATGGGGCAAGGAGCAAAGACATCTTTAAAAAAGATTGTCGTTCAAACCCTAGGATGTGAAGCAAAGAACGTATCATTTGATAATCCGGATACAGATTATATTTTAGATTCTGGACCTACGGTTGCATCGAGAACAACGATGATTGTCGGAGGCCTTTTAGCACGAGCTGCTTTAAAACTTAAACAAACATGGGTTGATGGCAAAGAAATGGAAGTTATAAAACAATATCAACAACCTGAATATATTAAATGGGATGAAGAAGCTATGATTGGTGATGCCTATCCAGCTTATTCATGGGGTGTTAATATTGTAGAAGTTGAAGTATCACCGGTGACCTATCAAACGAAAGTGAAAGGTATATGGAGTGTATATGACGTAGGTAAGGCAATCGATGATCGACTTGTTTTAGGACAAGCTGATGGTGGTATTGCTCAAGGTGTAGCCTACGGCTACTTAGAAGTTATGAAGCATGAACAAGGAAAACTAAGACAAAAGACAATGACAGACTATATCATACCAACGTCTGTTGATATGGCAAAGACTGAAACTGTTATTATGGAAAATCCTTATATTTTAGGTCCATATGGAGCTAAAGGTGTTGGAGAACTGACTTTAGTTGGTGGTGCACCAGCTGTAGCACTTGCAATCGAACAAGCTATCAACAAAAAAATACATAAAATACCAGCAACACCTGAATACATAATGGAGTTGATCAAATCATGATTAAATTTAATTTAAACGGAAAAGACGTAGAAGTGAATCTTGATCCAAGCAGTCGTTTGCTTGATGTCCTTAGAAATCATTTTAATTTAACAGGACCAAAAGAGGGCTGTGGAGAAGGAGAATGTGGTGCATGTGCAGTTCTTGTTGATGGATGCATCATCCACAGCTGTTGTTTTCCTTTAGCTAATGTCAATGAAAAAGAAGTGGTAACAATTGAAGGTTTCTCAACAACAAAAAGATATCAAACCTTAGCCCAAAGCATGCTTGAAGAAGGTGGATCCCAATGTGGCATTTGCACACCAGGTATGATGATTGCTGCAGAAAGTCTGCTCAATCAAAATCCTAAGCCTACGGATGAAGAAATCAGAATTGGCATATCAGGTAATCTTTGTCGCTGCACAGGGTATAACATGATTGTTAAGGCTATTCAATTAGCAGCAAAGAAAGGTGATGGATTATGGTAAAACACGTGATTCCTAAAAACCTTCAAGAGGCTCTAAACTGTTTATATACCAGTGATTATCATGTGATTGCCGGTGGAACAGATTTAATGATTCAAAAGCGAAATACTGCTGACCTTCCTCCGCTTTTCAATTTCAATATGATCTACCTTTTTAATCTAGAAGAATTGAAGTATGTCATTAAAGAAGAGACTCAAATCAGAATCGGATCCATGACATCACTTGAGACATTACTTCATCATGAAGATGTGCCTCAATTACTTAAAGATGTCATAAAAGAAATGGCTTCTCCAGGTATTAGAAATATGGCAACATTGGCAGGTAACATTGCCAATGCATCTCCTGCAGGAGATAGTTTAGTCGCTCTTTATTTATTAGATGCCCTTGTTGTACTATCAAGTGTTAATCAAAATCGGTATCTACCCATCGAAAAAGTGATTGTAGGTCCAAGAAAAACAGTGATTCAAAACAATGAATTAATTAAAGAAATTGTCATTCCAATCAACACTTTTTCTAAGACTTCCTGGGTTAAAGTGGGAGGAAGACTTGCAGATGCTATTTCAAAGGTTTCATTTGCTGGTGCAGTGACTATTGAAGATGATCGCATCACTGATTTTAGAATCGCACTTGGTGCTGTCTATATGACTGTTGTTCGTAATCGCTCAATTGAAAAGATGTATAAGAAATTAAGTGTCGATTCATTTAAAAAAATGACTCCTAACATATTGGACCAATACCAGGAATTGATTAAACCTATTGATGACCAAAGATCGAATAAAGCATATAGAATGCAAGTCGCATTAAACATAATTAAGGATTTTATTGACAAAATATGATGAGGTGGTGACTTATGGATTACAAGAGAATCATGAAGATTGCCAGAGGAGAAATAAAACCTGAACTGGTGCTTAAGAACGCAAAGATCATTAATGTATATAGTGGTGAAATCGAATTAGGAGATATTGCTATTGATCATGGGAAAATTGTAGGCATTGGTTCTTATCAAGGTGAAAAAGAACATGATATCAATGATAGATTCGTATCTCCTGGATTCATTGATGGACATGTACATATTGAATCTTCAATGCTCACACCTCCTGGATTTGCAAGAATTGTAGTTCCTAAAGGAACAACAACGATTATTGCTGACCCACATGAAATAGCAAATGTATCAGGTTCTAAAGGCATACAATTCATGCTTGATAATAGTGAAAACATTCCATTAAATGTCTATATGATGATTCCCTCATGTGTACCTGCAACAAAGGAAGAAAATAATGGTGCAAAAATATCAACAAAAGACATTAAATCTTTTATGGGACATCCCAGAGTCATTGGATTAGGTGAGGTGATGGATTATCCATCTGTCATCTTTGGTGATGATGAAATTCACGAAAAAATAGAATTGATGAGAAAGCATATCATTGATGGACACATGCCTGATGTGATCGGAAACGATTTAAATGCCTATATCGCAGCTGGAGTCATGACTGATCATGAATGTACAAAAATTGAGTCCATGATTGCTAGAATCAGAAAAGGGATGTATGTTCACTTGCGTGAAGGATCACAAACAAGAAACACAAGAGCATTGCTTAAGGGACTCAATAAAGAAAATCTTGATCGCGTGCTTTTCTGTACAGATGACAAACATCCATTTGATATCAAAGAAGAGGGACATATCAATTTTAACGTCAATTTAGCAATTGCCGCAGGAATCAATCCAATTGATGCCATCAAGATGGCAACGCTTAATGCTGCTACCTGTTATAGATTATCTAATGTTGGAGGAATTGCCCCAGGCAAAGATGCTGACTTATTTATCTTTGATGATTTGTACAACATTCAACCAGATATCGTTTACTTCAAAGGTGAGATTGTAGCAAAAAATGGTAAACCATTATTTGAAGCTCATACAGATATTCCCAAAGAAGTAATCCATACGGTTCATTTAGAAAAGAATCTTTCTTTTAAATTAAAACTAAAAGGTCCTTCAGTTCGCGTGATTGGACTCATACATAATAACATAACAACAAAAGAAATCTTAAGAACGGTTAAAGTAGAAAACAATGAATTTGTCTATGATCCAAATGTTGACATTCTAAAACTTGCAGTCATTGAACGTCATCATCGAACAGGCAACATCGGCATTGGACTTGTAGAAGGATTTGGGATAAAGAATGGAGCATTAGCTATGACGATTGCTCATGATTCTCATAATCTCATTATCTTAGGATCTTCTGATGAAGATATGAAGATAGCTGCAAAGAAGATAGAAGAAATCCAAGGTGGTATCGTTTTAGTTCAAAATGGTCGTGTGACTGAGTATCTCGAGCTTGAGGTTGGAGGTATCATGACTGCACACTCTGAAACACTTGTTCAAGAAACACTGCTTAATATGAAACGTAAAATCCAAAAAATGGGATTGAATAGTGAAGTTGATGATCCATTTATTTCCTTAGCATTTCTTGCACTCCCAGTCATTCCTAAATTGAAACTTACAGATCGAGGGTTATTTGATGTTGATCTATTTAAAATCGTTAGCATAAACGTAGATGAGAAGGTGTCAAATTGAGTTTTGTCAAACAATTCAGATGTACAGTTTGTAATCAAATAATCGAATATAAAGAAGATACGATGACATGTCCTTTTTGTGGAGAAAAAGGCATTTTGGATATTGAATACGATTATGAGGCGATGAAAAAGTTTGTTGATAAAAACTTTTTCAAGCACTCAGATGATTTTTCTATGTGGCGATATTATCCTATGCTTCCTGTAGATAAAAAGCATGCTAGTCAAATGCTAAAAATTGGATGGACACCGTTATATCATGCAAAAAGACTTGAAAAGAGTCTGGGAATAAGTGCTTTATACATCAAGGATGAAGGTGTGAATCCAAGTGCATCCCTTAAGGATCGAGCAAGTGGAATCGCTGTGCTTAAGGCATTAGAACTTGGATATCATACGGTTTCTTGCAGTTCAACTGGCAATGCAGCATCAAGTCTTGCTTGCCATGCAGCACATATGGGACTAAAAAGTGTGATCTTCGTTCCTAAAAGAGCACCTATTGGAAAGCTCAATCAACTCTTGATTTATGGAGCTAACGTCATCAGTGTTGATGGCGATTATAAGGATACATTTCAACTATCGAAATTAGCAATTGAGCACTATGGCTGGTATAATAGAAATGCTGCAATCAATCCAAATCTAGTTGAAGGTAAAAAGACAGTAGCATTAGAAATCGCTGAACAGCTCAATTTCAATCCAACAGATTGGGTTTGTGTATCAGTTGGTGATGGCTGTACTATCGCTGGTGTCTATAAAGGTTTTTATGACCTATACCAATTAGGACTTATTAATAAAATACCAAGATTATTAGGTATCCAAAGTACTGGATGCTCTCCATTTGTTGACGCATTCATAACTTCTAAACCTTTAAAAGAAGCAGATGAAAATACAATAGCTGATAGTATTTCAGTGGGTATCCCAAGAAACCCTATCAAAGCACAACGTGCAGTATTAGAATCAAATGGTGCATTTCTTGCTGTGACTGATGATCATATTTTAAAAAGCATGAAAAAGCTTGGAAGCAAAGAAGGCATCTTTGGCGAACCTGCAGGAGTGACAGCTCTAGCAGGATTAGAAGAAGCGCTTAAAAATGGTGTTATTAAGCCAAATGAATCTGCAACTATCATCATGACAGGTCATGGATTAAAAGACTCAGTTAATGCACAAAAAGCCGTTAAAGCTCCAGTGCTGCTTAAACCAAAACTCGAAGATTTAAAACAATACATGAAAGAAAAAGGAGATAAAAAACATGCCTAAAGTACCATTTGGACCTACCTATGATGAAATGTTGTATCCAAATCATATAGATCCCGCAGTTAGAAAACAAGCTCTTCATGCAAAAAATGATGAATTGGATCCAATCAATTTATTTAATATCACATGGAAGAACGAAAAGAATGAAGTCAACAAGATTGTCTTGCCAAAAGCATTGACAGGTGTTGATGCGAATATCATTGTGATGCTCGGTAGGTATTTCCCATCTGGATCACATAAGGTAGGACCAGCCTATTCAACACTCATTGAAGGGTGTGTAGACAAAGATATCATTCCTGAGAAACATACAATCTTAGGACCATCTACAGGAAATTTTGGGATAGGTGTATCTTATATTTGTAATTTAATGAAATTTGATGCAATCGTTATTATGCCAGATAATATGAGCAAGGAACGATATGACAGAATTCAAAGATATGGGGCAAAATTAGATTTGACTCCTGGAACAGAATCGGATGTTATCTTGACCTTGCAACGCACATATGAACTCAAGAAAAATCCTAATTATCGATCACTGGCTCAATTTGAATTACTTCCCAACTATAGATTCCATCGTCATGTCACTGGCAACAGTGCTATTGAAGCTGTTAAAGGTATCGGTAATGGAAGAATTGCTTGTTTCACATCTGCTCCAGGCAGTGCAGGAACACTAGCGGCTGGAGATCAGATTAAGGTTGCTTTTCCTGAAGCTAAGGTTGTTGCTTTAGAGCCATATGAGTGCTCTACACTAATGAATGGTGGTGTTGGTCAGCATCGTATCGAAGGTATCGGAGATAAGATGTGCACATTAATTCATAACGTGTTGACTACAGATTTTGTTGCACTAATTGAAGATGAAGATTCAGTTAGAGGCTTAAAGATTATCCACGATGCACCTCATATTTTAGTTGAATATGGTGTTGATCCCAAAGTAGCAGAAAGCTTAAGAGATATCTTTGGTGTATCTACGATTTGCAATATTCTAGGTGCAATCAAAATGGCAAAATATTTAAAGCTTGGCGTCAATGATAATGTTGTTACAGTAGCAACTGATGGTTTTGATCGGTATAACAGTGTTATAGAGAACCTAGATCAAAGAGTTCTTGAAACAGAAGATTTTGTTTTAAGACGCTGGTTTAGAGATATCTTCTTAAAAGTAGATACACAAAATGTTGATGATTTAAGAAGCATGGAGAAAAAAGAAAGACTATTCAAACAAAAAGAGCATGATTGGCTGAGATTCAATTACTCTATCGATTATTTGAATCAGATGAGAGATATGAAATTTTGGGATGATGAATATGCACTCATCGATCATTATGATCAATTAATAACAAAGAAAAGAGGCAAGGAACTATAATGAATATTCCATTTGCAGACATACTTAAAAAAGCACAATCCTATGAAAAAGAAATGACACGTTTCTTAAGAGATATGGTGAAAATTCCAAGTGAATCATGTGAAGAAAAAGATGTTATTCTTCGAATTAAAGAAGAAATGATTAAAGTTGGATTTGATTCTGTCTCAATTGACCCTATGGGTAATCTATTTGGTAAGATTGGCCATGGCAAACATTTGATTGCGATGGACGGACACATCGATACCGTAGGTATAGGTGAAATCAAGAACTGGACATTTGACCCTTATATCGGTTATGAAGATGAAGAAACCATTGGTGGTAGAGGAACCTCTGACCAAGAAGGTGGTATGGCATCGATGGTATATGCTGGTAAGATCATTAAAGATTTAAAACTTGAAGATGATTATACATTATTAATTACAGCAACCGTTCAAGAAGAAGATTGTGATGGATTATGCTGGCAATATATTATTGAAGAAGACAAAGTGACTCCTGAATTTGTAGTCATTACTGAACCTACATCATGCAGGATCTATCGAGGGCATCGTGGACGTATGGAAATTAAGGTTTCCACACATGGTATCAGTTGCCACGGGTCTGCACCTGAGCGTGGCGATAATGCAATCTTTAAGATGGCACCCATCTTACTAGAGATCAAAGAATTGAACAACAGACTTAAAAATGATCCTTTCTTAGGAAAAGGAACAATGACAGTCAGTCAAGTCTATTTCAGTTCACCTTCTAGATGTGCAGTAGCTGATGGTTGCTCTATTTCGATTGATAGAAGATTAACTCATGGTGAAACATATCTTTCAGCACTAGAAGAAATTAGAGATTTGCCTTCTGTCAAAGCTGCTGGAGCCATTGTTGAGATGTATACCTATGAAAGACCTGCTTATACTGGACTTGTTTATCCAACACAATCTTATTTTCCTACATGGGTATTAGAAGAAGATCATGTTGTATGCCAATCAACAGTTGAAGCTTATCAGAAATTATTTGGAAAAGATCCAATTGTTGACAAATGGACATTCTCAACCAATGGTGTATCAATTATGGGAAGACACGGGATCCCTTGTATAGGCTTTGGACCAGGCCATGAAGAAGAAGCTCATGCACCAAACGAAAAGACTTGGAAAAAGGATTTAATTGAAGCATGCGCTATGTATGCAGCAATACCACTGATGTATTTAAAGCACATTAAAAAGGAGAAATAAAATGGAACCACTATTTAAAGGAAAACACTTCATTACATTAGAAGAATGGACAAATGAAGAAATAGATCAATTATTAGAAGTATCAAAAGAACTTAAAAGAAAATTCTTAAATAATGAACCTACACCTTATTTAACTAATAAAACAGCTTTCTTAATGTTCTTTGAAGCCTCAACTAGAACAAGAAACTCAATGGAAGCTGGTATTGCTCATCTTGGAGGTCATGGAACATTCTTAGATACTTCCACGATGCAAATTTCACATGGTGAAAGTGCTAAGGATACTGCAGTCATTCTTTCATCATATGGTCATGGTATTGCCTGCAGATACTGTAACTGGGGAATAGGCAATAAATATATTCGTGAAATGGCTGCACATTCTACTGTGCCTATCATGAATCTTCAATGTGATATTTATCACCCTATGCAGGGCTTGGCTGATTTAATGACCATCCAAGAAGTTGCTAAAACAACAAAAAATCTTAAAATTTCAATCATTTGGGCTTATGCAAAGAGCCATAAGAAGCCTATTAGTGTTCCTCTAACTCAAATCTTATTATTTCCAAGATATGGTATGGATGTGACACTTGCTTATCCAAAGGGTTATGATCTGCCTGTTTGGGCAATCGAAAAAGCAAAACAAAATGCTAAAGAACATGGTGGATCATTTAGAATCACTCATGATATGGAAGAAGCATTTAAAGATGCTGACGTCGTTATTCCTAAAAATTGGGGAAGCTGGGTGAACAATCAATCAACTGCAGTCATTGATGACCTTCTAGAATCTTATAAGAGTTGGAAATGTACTGAAGATATGATTGCACTTGCTAGTCCTAATGTATATTACATGCACGCTTTACCTGCTGATCGTGGTAATGAAGTTGAAGATTCAGTTATTGATGGTAAACATTCAATTGTTTATCAAGAAGCTGAAAATCGTCTGCATACTGCAAAAGCAGTTATGGCGATGACCATGGGTAATAAATAATTAAAAAAAAGAGAAAAAAAGATATCTGACGTGACACTCAGATATCTTTTTTATTTAGTAAATGGTTTTTTCTTTGTTTTTATATTCTTGAAATAAATCTAAACATTGCTCCCTAAGTTTTTCAGTAAGAACCAATACTTTTTTGTCAGGATGATCATCTCTAATGAAACGATAAATGAAATCATCTCTAAAGCCTATAGCTTCTGCATCTGTGGGTCTGCATCCATAAATGACATGCTTAATATTTGCCCATATGGTAGCCCCTAAGCACATAGGACAAGGATATGCTGTTGTAACTAATGTGCATCCTGTTAAATCATGTGTTCCTAATTGTTCTCCCGCCATTCTGATGGCATTCATTTCAGCATGTGCTGTAGGATCGTGATCTTTTAAAACTGAGTTTGATGCTACAGATATAATCTTACCGTTACTATCGATAATTGCAGCCCCAAAAGGACCACCAACATCAGCATTCATTGTTTTTTTAGCTTCGGCGATTGCTTTGTCCATAACATCCTTGATTCGAGTGTCGTTGTTCATGCATAAACCTCTCTTTAATCAAAAATTGTAAACGTGTCTTTGATTAAATTATATACTTTTTTTGTGGAATATTCAAACTTTCTTGAAAATTAAAAAAAGACTCTGAATATATGATTCAAAGTCTTCATTAAGATTTATGCTAGAACAGTAACTTTCTTGTACATAAGCACTGTGAATAAATCGACAATCCATAGAATAGCCCATCCGGTTGCTATCCAAACAATGCCAGCTAATATTAAAACATTATCTCTTTTGTCAATGCCTTTGACTAATCGGTATATGCCCCAAAGAAAATCTAAACCAGGTAATGCAAAAATAAGTTTGATTATCCAAGGTAAATCATCGTAACCTTTAATTAAATCTTTCATATGTATCTCCTTTGTATTTTTATACTATAAGTATACAATTTTATTGAAGAAAGCACAACATTTTATGATGCTTTCATTCTTTTGTTCATCTATCGGTTCAAAATCCATTGACAGCGCTTTCATAAATCGTTTATAATGGATGTAGAGTATTACAGAGGTGCAATCTATTGGGTACTTAAATCGTGATGAGAAGTTGGACATTCGAACGATTTTTGGAAGGCATAGATTGCCGAAAGTCTAAAGATGTCCAATCTTTACACTTGATAATTGAAGGCACGCTTCAATTATTGCCATTAATTGATAATGGAGAGCTGTTATGATAACAGGTCTCTTTATTTTTGTGTGGAAAGGGAAAAAAATATGATAAAAAACATGCGTATTGGTGATCAAAGATCTTATGATCGAATGATTTCAAGTGAAGATGTTCGCAAATTTGGCGAACTCTCTTGGGATATGAATGACGCTCATTTTAATGCAGAGTATGCGAGCACAACCATTTTTAAAAAACCTATTGTTCATGGTATGCTGGTTGGATCTTTATTCAGTAAGATTTTTGGGATGGAATATCCTGGTATTGGGACCATTTATTGTTCTCAGTCCTTAAAGTTCTTAAAACCCATATACCCAGATACTTTGATACATGTTGTTGTTACAGTAAAAGAAATCGTACTAGAAAAAAATAGAGTCATTTTCACAACAGAAGTCTTTAATGACAAGGGTGAATGCGCGCTTACAGGTGAAGCGATGCTCATGCCAAGAAAGGAAGAACTACATGAATAAATGGATTGATAAAGCTAAATTTCAATCGCTGATTGAAGACAACCAATCGATTATGGTCGGTGGATTTTTAACATGTGGAACACCAGAAAAACTGATTGACTGGATTGTAGAAACCAATGTAAAAAATTTAACGATTATATGTAATGATGCGGGTTATCCTGATAAAGGTGTTGGCAAATTGATTGCTAACAATCAAGTTAAAAAACTCATTGCATCACATATTGGTACAAATCCATATGCTGGGAAATTAATGAGTGAAGGACAATTAGAGATTCATTTAATTCCTCAGGGCACCTTAATAGAACAAATAAGAGCCTATGGTGCTGGTCTTGGTGGCATATTAACACCTGTTGGTATAAAAACAATAGTTGAAGAAGGCAAACAAGTCATGACATTATCAGGAAAAGAATATTTACTTGAAGAACCCATAGGAGCAGATATTGCATTAGTTAATGCATATTACTCGGATCATTTAGGTAACTTGACATATTCAAAGACAGCAAGAAATTTTAATCCAATCATTGCCCTTTCTGCAAAAAAAGTTATTGCTCTTATAGATCAAAAAGTAAAATCAATAGATCCAGAAACTGTGATTACACCACATACATTCATTCATTATCTAGTCGGAGGTGAAAATCTTGGATAATATCAAAGAGATTATTGCAAAACGTGTTGCAAAGGAATTAAAGGATGGCGATTTAGTCAATTTAGGTATTGGAGTTCCATCACTTGTAGCAAATTATATCCCAGCAGATCTTGAAGTTTTTCTGCAAAGTGAAAATGGAATCATTGGTTTAGGTCCTCTTGCAAATGAGGATGAGATCGATATTAATCTTACCAATCCAAGCGGACAGTATGCGACCATTAAAGAAAATGGTTCATATTTTGACACCGCATTCTCATTTATTATCATTCGTGGAGGACACCTTGATTTAACTGTATTAGGAACACTTGAAGTTGATGAAGAGGGATCCATGGCTTCATGGATTATTCCCGGGAAACTTGTTCCTGGTATGGGTGGATCGATGGATTTAGTCACTGGAGCAAAAAAAGTCATTATAGCAACCACTCATACAAATAAAGGGATTCCTAAAATTAAGAAAAAATGTTCATTGCCACTGACTGCATATCAAGTGGTTGATATGATAGTTACTGAGATGGCAGTCATCGAAGTGAAAAAAGATGGATTACATTTGATTGAAAGACACCCAGATGTTTCAATAGAAGAAATCATAGATGCAACAGAAGCGACACTCATCTTTGATGAAGTGAAAATGATGGAGGTATAAAAATGCAAAAAGTTACGCATAGATTAAGACTTAGTCAGCAGGATGCTCATTATGGAGGAAATCTTGTTGATGGAGCTAAAATAGTTGCTTTATTCGGAGATGTAGCAACTGAGCTTTTGATATTATTAGATGGAGATGAAGGCTTATTTAGAGCATATGAAAAGATAGATTTTCTTGCTCCACTATATGCCGGAGATTTCATTGAAGTGACTGGGGAATTGATTCATATTGGGACTACTTCACGGAAAATGCATTTCACATGTCATAAAGTCATTAATGCTCGCCCGGATATCAATCCTAGCGCTGCTGATGCATTGGTTCATCAAATTCTAACTACTGAAGCCATTGGAACATGCATCGTTCCAAAGGAAAAAATGAGAAAAAAACATGAATAAGCTCATTATTACCTGTGCGATATCAGGTGCTGAAGTTACAAAACAAGACAACAGTTTTGTACCCTATACCATAGAAGAAACAGCACAAGAAGCCTATGAAGCCTACAAGGCAGGTGCTGCAGTCATTCATTTGCATGTCAGAAATGATGATGGATCACCCACTCAAGACAAACAAAGATATCAACAAGCCATAAACGCGATTAAAGAAAGATGCCCTGATGTAATCATTCAACCATCAACAGGTGGTGCTCTAGGTATGTCAAGAGATGAAAGATTGCAACCAACTGAGCTTTCTATAGAAATGGCAACTCTTGATTGTGGAACATTGAATTTTGGTGGAGATGATATTTTTGTGAATACTGAAAATGATATTAAGTATTTTGCACAAATCATGAAAGAAAAAGATATTTCTCCTGAATTGGAATGCTTTGAAAAAGGTCATATTGATATGGTCTTAAGATTATATAAAAAAGGATTTATTCATGCGCCATTGCATTTTAGTTTTGTATTAGGCGTGAATGGTGGCATGACAGGAGAAGAACGAGACTTTCACTTTTTAAGAGAAAGCATTCCTGCAGATGCTACATTCAGTGTCGCAGGTATTGGAAGACATGAGTTTCCACTTGCTGATCTTTCGATCAGATATGGTGGACACGTCCGTGTAGGTCTAGAAGACAACATCTATTTATCTAAAGGTGTTCTTGCTCAAGGGAATAAAGAACTTGTTGCAAAGGTCGTAGAGATGGCTAAATTATACAATAGGGAAATAGCTACCCCACAAGAAGCTAGACAGATATTAAATCTCAAGGAGAAAAACAAATGAAAAAATTATGTAAGTATGGAACACATCGCGTGATCGAACCTGTAGGCATTCTGCCACAGGCAGCATTGATTATTGATTCAACACCTGTTTGCTATGACAATGAATGCTTAATTGAAGTTGACACATTAAACATTGATTCTGCATCTTTTCATCAAATCAAAGAAGCTTGCAATCAAGATGTTGAGCTCATGAAGGAAATGATTTTAAGTATTGTTAAAAAGCAAGGTAAAATGCAAAATCCAGTAACAAAAAGCGGTGGTATGCTTATTGGGACTGTTAAAGAAGCAGGTAAAGATTTTTCTGGGAAAGATTTAAAACCTGGTGTTAAATTAGCAACTTTGGTGTCATTGTCGCTCACCCCTCTTCACATTGAAGAAATCATTTCAATCAATATTACAAATGAACAAGTAAAAATTAAAGGTCAAGCCATTTTATTTGATTCAGGTATTTATGCAGTGATTCCTAATGATCTTGATGAAAAATTCGTACTTGCTGCACTTGATGTAGCTGGTGCTCCAGCTCAAGTTAGAAAATTAGCTAAGCTTAATGATACGGTTTTTATCATTGGAGCTAATGGTAAGAGTGGCATGTTGTGTGCACTTGAAGCGAAGAATCAAGTGGGACCAAAGGGTAGAGTCATTGGTCTTGTTCGCAAACAAGAACAAGTTGAAGCTTTAGAATCACTTCATTTGTTTGACACAATCATTGTTGAAAGTGCAACCAATAGTATTGAAGTCTATGAAGCCTTATCCAAAGTGACGAATGGCGAACTCGCTGATTTAACGATTAATGTAGTTAATACTGAAAATACAGAAATGACATCTATCCTATGTACAAAAGAGCTAGGTATTGTCTATTTCTTCTCCATGGCAACATCATTTACTAAAGCTGCACTTGGAGCCGAAGGTATTGGTAAAGATATCACGATGATTATTGGTAATGGATATACTAAGAATCACGCAAATATTACATTAGAAATCTTAAGAGGAAACAAGCAATTATTCGAATTGTTTATGTCACGTTACGCCTAGGAGGCATATATGAAAACAATTTTAAATGAAAAGCATTTGGAAAGAAGAAAGTTACTGTTTGGATCTGTTTCAGATGAAAACTGGAATGATTGGAAATGGCAAACCTCTAACCGAATCAAAACAGCCAAAGATTTAAAGAAATATATCAATTTAACTCAAGACGAAGAAGATACTATTCTCAATATCCTTGGTCATTTACGTATGGCAATTACACCATACTATTTGACGTTAATTGATCCTCTAAATCCAGATTGTCCAATCAGAGCTCAATCAATTCCTTTCGGCAGTGAATTAATCAAAGGCAAAAATGATTTATTTGATCCTTTAGCTGAGGATCATGACTCACCAGTTCCTGGATTAACACATCGTTATCCAGATCGTGTATTGTTTCTGATTACCGATATGTGCTCAGTCTATTGCAGACATTGCACAAGAAGAAGATTTGCTGGAACTAAGGATGCTGAACTTAAGATTGAACAAATCAATCATGCAATTGATTATATTAGGGAACATGAAGAAGTTACCGATGTCTTATTAAGCGGTGGTGATGCATTCATGGCTAGTGATGAAAGAATTGAATATATCTTAAAGAAACTCAGAGAAATCGATCATGTTCAAGTGATTCGTTTTGGCACAAGAACGCCAATTGTCATGCCTCAAAGAGTAACCGAAAAACTTGTGAATATGCTAAAAAAATATCATCCAATATGGGTGAATACACATTTCAACCATCCAGATGAGTTAACACCTGAAAGTAAAAAAGCAATTGATTTACTTGCTGATGCAGGGATCCCTGTGGGTAATCAAAGTGTTTTACTTAGAGGAGTCAATGATTGTGTTCACATCATGAGAAAACTTGTTAAGGGTTTGATTGCGATTCGTGTAAGACCTTACTATCTATATCAATGCGATCTATCTGTAGGTATTGAACATTTTAGAACATCAGTATCCAAAGGTATCGAAATCATCGAAGGACTTCGTGGACATATCAGCGGATTTGCTGTCCCTACATTTGTTATTGATGCCCCTGGTGGAGGCGGAAAGATACCTGTCATGCCTAATTATGTCATCTCTCACGCTCCAGGAAAAATAGTACTTCGCAACTTTGAAGGTGTGATTACAACCTATAGCGAGCCAGAAAACTATGTGTCTTCATGCACATGTGATGATTGTAAAAATAAAAAATTAGATGGTATCAGTGGTTTACTTGAAGGTAATCGAATCTCGATGGAACCAGAAAATTTAAAAAGAAAAGAACGGATTAATCGTGAAAAATCTTATTGATGCTGTAGACACATTAGGCATTATTGGACTTTCCAAGAATAGTGGGAAGACGACAACGCTTAATGCGATTCTTAGCATATATGACACCTTAAAACTTGGAATTACATCAATTGGTCTTGACGGAGAAGACTTGGATCAGGTCAATTTTTTACCCAAGCCCAAAATCCATGTTAAAAGAGGTATGGTAGTTGCTACTGCATGCGGATGTCTTGAAGCATCTTTAGTCAAGTATCAAGTCATTGAAAAAACAAAAATGATGACACCTATCGGTCATATCGAAATTGTAGAAATATTAACAGATGGAAATATGGTTATTGCTGGACCAACTACAAATAAGGAACTCAATCATGTCATTAAGATTATGAAAAAACATGTTGATAAAGTGATCATTGATGGAGCATTTAACCGGATGACATTCGCAAATATTGAATTGATAGATGGCATCATCTTGGCTGCAGGTGCAGCAGTTAGTCCTATCATGAGCCAAACGATTGATAAGACTAAGACGATTGTCACTGCTTTCAATATCAAAAAATCATATCGAATCGAAGAGATTCCTGAAGCATCTATTATCATCCAGACAACCTTTCATCGACATGAGTTTTATGACAAAAAGATAGAGACGCTTAAGCATGCTCTATCCCAAGTTAACGATAAAATTGATTTGATTTACATTAAAGGTGCAATAACTCCAAGAATGATTCATTACTTCATAGAGAAGATGATCATGCAATTTACACTGATTATTGATGACCCTACAAAACTGTTATTATCTGAACAAGATTTTATGAGTTTGCGTAAACTCAAAATTGAATTAAGCATCATTCATCCTTGTCCCCTACTCTGTGTTACGATTAATCCATATAGTCCAAGTGGGGATCATTATGATGAAAAAATATTTAAGAAAGCAATGGAAGATGCAATTGATGTTCCTGTGTTTAATGTAATGGATCAGGAGGGATTTTATGTCTAAACTCAATTTAAATCAAACGACAATTAAAGAGTGTAGATCCTATGCTTTTGATATTGCTACACAAGTTCAATCATTTATTGATCAACATACAACCGTCTCAGTAGAACGTTCAATTTTACGTTTACTGGGTATTGATGGGGTTAATGATTTTGGTGTCCCATTCGTCAATGTTGTTGTTGATCATATCAAAAATAAAGCGGATTTATCGTTGGGTGTTTGTCATTATCTATCATATGAAATTCACAATTCTAAGACATCCCCACAAGAGATTGCAAAGCAGATTTCACAGGGCAATCTGGATTTATCGGTTTACTCTAAACAAGTGAAAAGCCCTTACTTAAAGGATTTAACACCATACTTCAATCAAGCTTTAATGAAAATAGAGAAGATGAAAGATATTCGTAGCGAGTGGATCAAACAGACACCTGCCAAAGATACTCCAAGCAAATATGTTATCGTTGCTACAGGTAACATTTATGAAGATATCAAGCAAGCAATCTCCGCAGTTCGAAGAGGTGCTGAGATTATTGCTGTGATTAGAAGCACGGGACAATCCTTATTGGACTATGTACCTTTTGGGGCAACCACAGAAGGCTTTGGTGGTACATATGCAACTCAAGAAAATTTTAGATTGATGAGAAATGCATTAGATGAAGTTTCTTTGGAAGAAAAGCGATATGTTAAATTAGTGAATTATGCATCTGGTTTATGCATGCCAGAAATTGCAGCTATGGGTGCTATGGAACGATTAGATATGATGCTTAACGATTCTTTATACGGTATCATCTTTAGAGATATCAATATGAAAAGAACATTTATCGATCAATATTTTTCAAGAGTATTAGGTGCCTATTCGAATATGATCATCAATACAGGTGAGGATAATTATTTAACGACATCTGATGCTGTTGAGCATGCACATACAGTTTTGGCTTCTCAGTTCATCAATGAGCAATTTGCTAAAAAGGCTTTGATGGATGAATCGCTTATGGGGCTAGGTCATGCTTATGAAATCAGTCCTGAAATAGAAAATAGTTTTTTACTTGAGCTTGCACAGGCAGAAATGTCAAAAGAGATATTTCCTTTGGCACCACTTAAATATATGCCACCGACAAAGCATATGACTGGAGATATATTCAAAGGATCAGTTCAAAATGCATTATTCAATATTGTTGCTGTTACATCGCATCAATCGATTCATCTCTTAGGGATGATGACTGAGGCAATTCACACACCATTCATGAGTGATCGTGCTTTAGCTTTAGATAATGCATCATATATTGAAAAAGCCTTTAAGGATTTCGGCAACGAAATCACTTATCGTGCTGACGGATTGATTGTTAAAAGAGCCAAAGAAGTGTTAAATCATGCACATGAATTACTATTTCAAATTAAAAATGATGGTATGTTTAAGACACTTGAAAAAGGTGTATTTGCTGGAATCTCAAGACATGAACTAGGTGGTAAAGGATTAGATGGTGTGTTTGTCAAACACAAAGATTATCAAAATCCAATCATCGACTACTTCATTCAATCATTGAAGGAGAAGAACAATGTCAAATAAAATGAAATTGATTCGTCCATATGGCGATACGCTTAATGATGGGAAAGTTCAACTTAGTTTTTCTCTACCAATGCCATGCAATGCACTTGGTGAAGAAGCTGCCAAAAAAATGGCTTTGGAAATGGGTATTCATAATCCTTCAGTTGTACATAGTTCATCCTTAAGTGACAACTTTAGTTTTTATATCATCTATGGCACAGTGAGCCATCAAATAGATATCGATCAACTTCGCGTTGTTGAAGTTGAATCAAAATCAATGAGTCAAGAAGAGGTAGAAATCTTTATTGAAGAAAACTTTGAGACACCCTTGGTATTCATCGGAGCGTCAACAGGAACCGATGCACATACAGTAGGTATAGATGCCATTATGAACATGAAAGGATATCATGGTCATTATGGACTAGAAAGATATAAAGGCATAAAAGCCATCAATTTAGGTGGACAAGTAGATAATGAAACACTTTTAGAAAAGGCAATTGAATATCAAGCAGATGTTATCTTAATCAGCCAGACTGTCACTCAAAAAGATATCCATATTCAAAATTTAACGAATTTTATTGAGTTGCTAGAAGCAGAAAATAAACGAGATCAATTCATTGTCATCATTGGTGGAGCTAGAATCAACCATGGACTTGCAAAAGAACTAGGATATGATGCTGGATTTGGATCAAAAAAATATGCAAATGATGTTGCTAGCTATGCTGTTCAAATGATGAGAGATCAACAGAAGAAACCAAAGCCTAAGATTTAATGGCTTAAATATGGTAGAATGGAAGTATAAAAATAAGGAGGTTGCTTATGAAAATTTATACTAAAAGAGGAGATTTTGGACAAACAGATCTCATGTTCAAACGTGTAAGTAAAGCTGATTTACACATTTCAGTTAATGGAGCAATCGATGAAGCTATGGCATTTATTTTGATGTCAAAACATGCCATTGAAGACCAGGAAATTAAGAAAGACTTGGATCAAGTTCATGATCACTTATTTTCAATTTGTCATGAAATTGCATTAAGCGATAAATTAAAATATAAAACAACCGAAAGTGATACCAACTGGCTAGAATCAAGAATTGATCATTATGATAAGCTTCTTAAGCCACTCAGTAAATTTATCAAACTTGATCAAACACTTGCTGCTTCTTGGTTAAATCTTGCAAGAGTTACTATCAGAAGAGCGGAAAGAGAATTGGTCTTATTAGCGTCAAAAGAAGAAATCAATGTCTTTACTTTGGCATATATCAATCGCTTATCAGACTATTTATTTACCTTAGCAAGAGTATTTGACGAACTGTGAGTTAAACATGGAGGTGTATTCGCATGGATAAAATAAAAGTTATTATTTGGGGATTTGGAGCAATGGGACAAGGCATGGCTGAAATGCTTCTTAGCAAGAAGGGTGTTCAGATAGTGGGTGTCTGTGACATGAATCCAAAACTAGATAAACAGAATTTTTTAGAAGTATTGGGCATGGAAACTGATCATGAACCAGTAATTATTCAAAGCAACATCGATCATCTTTTGGGAACAACAAAAGCTGATGTTGTTTTGCTTTGCACAGATAGTTATGTCAAAGGTGCATTTGAAAAGATTAAAAAAATAGTTATCAGTGGCATGAACTGTATTTCTACAGCAGAAGAAATGGCATATCCTCATGCGAATGAACCTGTTCTTTCAGCTCAAATTGATCATCTTGCAAAAGTTTATGGTGTTACTGTACTTGGCACAGGGATCAATCCAGGATTTATCATGGATTTACTTGTCATAGCTTTGACAGGGACGATGACTGATGTCAAGCATATTGAAGCAAAAAGAGTGAACAGCTTAAGTCCTTTTGGACCCACTGTGATGCATGAGCAAGGTGTTGGTATAACCATCGGTGAATATCATAAGCGTGTGATGGATCAAAAATTAGCTGGGCATGTTGGATTTAAAGAAAGCGTCTATATGATTTCTGATGCATTAGGAGTCAAATTAGATGGTTTTAAGCAACAAATGGAACCAATTATTACCAATGTTGATCGTAAGAGCAAATATGGTGAAGCTCTAGCAGGAAATCTTGCTGGTATCAACATGACTGGTCAAGGATTGGTAAATGGCGACGTCTTTATTGACATGATCCATCCTCAACAAATAGAACCAGAATTAGAAGGTGTATCAACAGGTGATTATATCAATTTAGAAGGCACTCCAAATATTAATATGGCAATTACACCAGAAATAGAAGGTGGGATTGGTACGATAGCAATGTGTGTGAACATGATTCCACATGTGATTAATGCAAAATCTGGATTGAAGACAATGATTGATTTACCAGTACCACGTGCCATCATGGGGGATATGCGAGATTTAATTGATTAAACATCTATAGGAAATCAATTTTGATTTCCTATTCTTTTTAGATTGAATCTAAAAGACTATACAAGAATTGACAAAGATGGTATCATATTAGTAGGGTAAGCGCTTACAGTAAGTTGTCTTTTTTCTATGAAAAGAGGTTCATTCTATGATTAAGAAAAATACACTAGTACAAATATATAAGGTTGTTTTAACTTATCAGAATCGATCGAACAACCTTCCTTTGGATACAAGAGAGGTTCCTTTTGAAATGAGAATCAAAGGGAAGCTTCTTAAGGCTGCTCACATAGGAGATACTGTGGAGATTCTTACTGCCAGCAATCGTATTGAATCAGGCATATTAATTGTCGAGAAGCCATTTTATAATCATAGCTTTGGTCATCACATCCAAGCATTAGAGGATATCAAAGAAACGATTTTAAAGGAAACGGAGGGACTCAAATGAGCAACTCCTATTTAGACGTTATGAACAAAAAGTCAGATATCATGAAAGAAGCTTTGAAATTAGATTATGATCAATATGAGCTTAAAGGCATCGCTTTTGATTATGAGAAGATGATGAATGATTCTGGGTATACTTTAGAAGATGTTAAAAGGATTCAATTGGATAATAACGTGGGAAATACACCATTAATTGAATTGAAGCGATTAACACTTTATGCTAGAAAATTTGCTGAAGAAGGTTACGGAGCACGTATATTTCTAAAGGATGAAGCAGCAAACATTAGCGGATCCTTCAAGGCAAGACGTGCAGCGATGAGTATTCATCAGGCAGTGAAACTAGGTTATAAAGGTGTCGTTGCAGCGACAAGTGGTAATTATGGTGCAGCAGTTGCAGCTTTAGCAGCAAGAGCTGGACTCAAATGTATCATTGTTCAAGAATGCTATGACTCCAATGGGATTGGTCAACCAGAGATTATTGAAAAAGCAAGAGCATGTGAAGCATATGGAGCTGAAGTTATTCAATTATCAGTGGGTCCTGAATTATTTTATGAGTTTTTAAAAATTCTTCAAGAAACCCAATATTTTAATGCATCTTTATATTCACCTTATGGCGTCATGGGAATTGAAACATTAGGCTATGAGATTGCATCAGAGATGGCAAATAGAGAACACAAATATCCCGATATGGTCATTTGCACAAATGCTGGTGGTGGGAACTTAACAGGAACTGCACGAGGTATGATCAAAGCAGGCGCTAAGCATACTAAAATCGTTGCTGCAAGTGTAGATCTATCTGGCTTACATATGGCTAGTGACCATGATTTTAATAAGAAATCATTTACGACAGGACATACAGGATTTGGTATCCCCTTTTCAACATTTCCTGATCGTAGTGATGTTCCAAGAAGTGCAGCAAGACCACTTAGATATATGGATAAATATGTTCTTGTCAATCAAGGCAGTGTCTTTTTCATTACTGAAGCACTTGCTTTATTGGAAGGACTTGAACGCGGACCAGCTGGCAATATCAGTTTAGCAGCAGCTTTCAGTCTTGCTCAAACAATGAAAAAAGATGAAATCATTGTGGTTCAAGAAAGTGAATATACTGGTGCAGGCAAACATATGAAAGCACAAGTCTCATTTGCATATGATCATGGTATAGAAATCATTACAGGCAATCCGATCAATGAAATTCCTGGCAGGAATATCGTATTTCCTCGAACAGGAGCAGAACTTAAGCATAAAGATTTACCTTTGGACCAACTTAGAAAATCATACATCAAGCATTTCTTAGAGCAGAAGTTAACTAAGAAGGATGTTTCCTTTTTAGCTGAGGAACTTAAAACATCAAGCAATCATATTTTAGAACTCATGGAGGAAATCAATGAAAGCAAGAAATGATGATTACAATGAAAGAAAAAAACATTTAGAATCCTATACTGATCAAGAACTTAAAACCTATTTTTATGAGTTGACAGATCAATTGATAGATCCTTTGTTGGATTTAGCATATCATTATACTTCACCTGCGATTGAACGTAGCATTTTACTCCGTATGGGATTTTCCAGCTTAGAAGCAAAAGCAATCACAGATCGCTTATTTGAATATGGATTGTTAGAATATGGCGCAGGTCATATCGTCTATCTTCTTTACCGACGCAAAACTATTTCTATTCGAGAAGCAGGACTTATGTTGCTCGACAGCAAAACCGTAGAAGAAATGGTGGAGGTGTTCAAGCATGAATCCTAATGACAAGTTAGACATTAGAAATATCTTAAAAGATTTAGAACATTATCGTCCAAAAAGAAAGGGATGGGTATGGCGAGACAAAGGTCCTATCGATTTAGGTCCCTTTCACTATGTTCAAGCAAGCCCATCACTTAAAAATTTCATAGCTTTGCCAAGTGCAAGAAATATTGGTGGAATTGATCCTCAACCTGATTCATCCATTACAACTGAAATCGCATCTGGAAGATTTGAAGATGATATTCGCAGAATGAGAATGGCTGCTTATCATGGTGCTGATCATATTATGGTCATTAGAACAGCAGGACAATCGCATATGGATGGTCTTCTAGAGGGAACACCTCAAGGTGTTGGTGGCGTACCCATCACAAGAAAACAAGTCCGAGCGCAAAGAAAAGCTTTAGATTTAATTGAAGAAGAGGTCGGTAGACCCATCAATTATCATTCTTATGTCTCTGGAGTTGCCGGACCTGAGATTGCTGTGATGTTTGCTGAAGAAGGCGTCAATGGCGCACATCAAGATCCTCAATATAATGTTTTATATCGTAACATCAATATGGTTAGAAGCTTTGTCGATGCTGCTGAAAGTAAAAAGATTATGGCATATGGAGGCATGGCACAAATCGATGGAGCTCATAATGCCAATGCAACAGCAAGAGATGCTTGGAAAGTCATGCCTGAACTTCTAGTTCAGCATGCAATCAATAGCAGAATGAGTGAAAGAATCGGCATTAGACCTGATTTGATTTGCTTATCGACTGTACCGCCGGCTGCACCTCCAAGTCCTGATATTAAACTTAATCTGCCTTATGCACTTGCACTGCGTGAGTTTTTTTCTGAATATAAGATGCGTGCTCAGATGAACACGAAATATATGGATTCATCAACTAGAGAAGCTACTGTGACACATGTCTTGAACCTTTTGATTTCAAGATTGACTTCAGCGGATATTCAATCAACCATTACACCAGATGAAGGCAGAAATGTACCATGGCATGTTTATAACATTGAAGCCTTAGACACGGCAAAACAAGCGATGATGGGTATGGATGATTTAATGGGCATGCTTGATTTTAAAAAAGATGGGTATTTGATGAAGACCAAAAGAGAAATCCAAGAAAGAGCTATTTTAATGCTTGAGGAAATCAACGAAATGGGAGGATACTTTAAGGCTGTTGAAGAAGGCATGTTTGTTGATAGTGGAAAATATCCTGAACGTTCAGGAGATGGTATAAAAAGACAAATTGATGGAGGTATTGGAGCCCATACAGTAATCAAGAGAAATCAAAGATATATGGCACCAGTAACCGCACATTATGGCTATAACAATTTAGATCAATATGGTAGTTCATATGTATCGAACCCTGCATCACTCATTGGAGGATCAACACTCGAAAACCCAGATTTAATCCAATATATTGATGAACTCGATGATGAGGATAATGTTAATGTTAGATTAGCGGAAAATGAGAAATATCGAAGCACCTCATTACTTAAGCCTGAGGTTCAATGGCTAGGTGATGGTGTTGTAACAATTGATCTGTTTTTTCCAACTGATCCATTGACTGCAGAGGCTGCAGCTATCGAAACTGGAAAACAGATGAATCTCTCATCTGTTGAAGTGATTCATAAAGAAATACTACACCCTAGTGAAGGGACTAGAATTCAATTAAAGGGAACTGTTAACTTTGATATTGATATGTCAAAGCTTGTTTTAGCTAAGAAAGAGGAAACCATACCAGAAGAAGAAATTATTGATTATGTTAAAAAACATGAAATCAAAGTTGTAGCAGGTACAGGTGGCTCCGATGAGCACAGTGTTGGTATGCGAGAAATATTAGATATCAAGCACGGAGGCATCGAGAAATACGGCATTAACTATACTTATCTTGGTACCAGTGTTCCGATTGAGAAATTCATTGATGCTGCAATTGAAACTAATGCTTCATGCGTCATGATTTCATTAATCATCTCTCATGATGACATTCACTATAAGAATATGCAAAAATTAAATGACTACGCTATTGAAAAAGGCGTTAGACATAAATTAATACTTTTAGCTGGTGGAACTCAAGTTACACCAGAGCTTGCACAAAAATATGGTATGGATCAAGGATTTTCAAGAGGCACACATGGTATTGATGTAGCAAGTTTTATCATTAAGAAACATCGTGAAATCTATGAGAGTTGATTGTTTGGTTGCTGAAATCGGCAGTACAACCACTGTTGTTAATGCTTTTAATATACATCAAGATCCAGTCTCTTTTCTTGGTAGAGGCATGCATCAAACGACTGTTGATACAGATGTCAATATTGGATTGAAATCTGCTATTTTAGATTTGAAAAAAAACCTTGGCGTTGATGAGCTTTTTTACGATGAACTTTTTGCGTCCTCAAGTGCTGCAGGTGGTTTAAAAATTACTGTTCATGGCTTAGTCTACGAGATGACAGCTAGAGCTGCAAAAGAAGCAGCACTTAATGCTGGTGCTAACATCCACTTGATTACAGCAAATCTCTTAGATCAAGATCATCTTGAGCAAATCAAGAAGATTCACCCCAATATGATCATTATTGCTGGTGGTACTGATTTTGGTGAAAAGGAAGTTGCATTTCAAAACCTGATTTCTGTCTTACCACTAGAGATTCCTATGATTTATACTGGTAACATTGCCAATCATGAAAGAATCAGAAAATTAAATCACCCATTAATACGTATCGTTGAGAATGTCTATCCTCGAGTTGACGATTTTAACATTCTTCCCTTAAGAAAAGCAATCTATGAGACATTTGAAGAAAATATCGTCCATGCTAAAGGCATGAAGGATATCTTTCAAATGGTTAATGGCACCATCATTCCGACACCTGGAGCTGTCATGGATGCTACTTTGATTTTAGATGAGATCTTTCAAGGTGTCATGACAATTGATGTAGGCGGAGCAACCACCGATGTTCATTCTGTGTGTGACACCAAGCCCATCTATGCTAAATATAGTGATGGGGAGCCAAGATTTAAAAGAACAGTTGAAGGAGATTTAGGTGTTTTCATCAATCGCAAGCTTGTTATGAAGATATTCAAACAAGGAGAATTGGAAAGATTGATGAATCAAGACTTAATCAAGTTGAATCAACTGGCTCAAGATGAGCCATATATCCCTGTATCAGCTGAAGGCATTAAATTTATTGAGATACTAACAAAACAATGTGTTCACCAGGCGTTAGACCGTCATATTGGAGATTTGAGAAGAGTTTTTATCACGAATGGAATGAAGGTCATCCCTGATGGTAAAGATACCTCGTTGGTTAAGGCTATCTTTATAACTGGAGGAGCACTTCTTAACACATCTCAAGCTGAGACAATCATTAAAGACTATTTATCTAAGCAACACAATAAACTTTCTCCTGATCCAAATGTGAAGATTTATAAAGACCATGATTATATATTTGCCTCAATTGGAGTCTTATCTCATAAGTATCCCGATCAAGCCAAATTACTTTTGAAACAAACGATTCGCTATAGAGGTGAAAATGATGTATCCTAGCATCCATATCAATCTTGAAAAGTATCGTCACAATCTGAATTATTTGAATCAATTGGCTAAAGCACAAGGAATATCCATTATGGCTGTAACCAAGGTTTTTTGTGCTGATCAGAAATTAGTTGATATCATCAATCATACGGATATTAAATATATTGCAGATTCAAAGATAGAAAATCTAAAAACAATGAAGACGAATAAAATCAAGGTTCTCTTACGTATCCCGCAAAAAAGTGATGTTGATCAGGTCGTAAGATATGCTGATATATCGCTTAATTCGGAAATAGAAGTGATCAAAGAGTTAAATCAGGCAGCCCTATCAATTAACAAGAAACATCAAATCATCTTGATGTTTGATATAGGAGATTTAAGAGAAGGCATTTATTATCAATCTAATTATTTGGAAATAGTTGAGAAAGTTCTTCAATTGAAATCGATAGAACTGATTGGTATTGGAACGAATCTCACTTGCTTTGGTGGTGTGATACCAACCGATGAAACATTGAATAAGCTTGATGTGATTAAAAAAGAGATTGAAAAAAATTTTTTGATGTCTCTGAGTATCATAAGTGGTGGGAACTCATCGACTGTTTCTCTTCTTGAAAAAAAGGAGTGCCCTAAATTCATTAATAATCTTCGTATAGGAGAAGCATTTGTTTTAGGCAGAGAAACAGCTTATGGTAAACACATCGAAAATATGTATGATAGTGTCTTTACACTTCAAGCTGAAATCATCGAATTAAAAGAAAAACCATCATTTCCAGAAGGCTTATTGGGATTTGATGCATTTGGCAAACCATCTCATTTTATTGATCAAGGGCAGATGCATAGAGCAATCTTAGGTATTGGAAGACAAGATGTTGATTGCGAAGATATCTATAATCAAAATGACACACATATTCTTGGATGCAGCAGTGATCATCTAATCCTTGATATGAAACAAACCAATCACCATGTTGGTGATGTTCTAACATTTAAATTAAATTATGCAGGCATCTTAAGATTGATGACATCGCCTTATATTAGGAGGGTTTATGAAAACAATCTATAGACCAACCTGGGCTGAAATTAATCTTGATAATCTTTGGCATAACTATAATGAGGCTCAAAAAGCAGTCAATCCAAAAACTGTCATACCTGTGATTAAGGCAAATGCTTATGGTCATGGTGCCATCGAAGTCATGAAGCACTTATATGAAAATGGCGTTCGGTTTTTCGCAGTTTCATTGCTTGAAGAAGCACTTGAGTTAAGAGCTATCTATAAGGACATAGATATCTTAATGATGGGGCCAATTTTAGCTAAAGATTTAGCTGCAGCTTCAGAGTATAAAATTGAGATTACTATATATGATGAAGAAATATATCAGGCTGTTAAATCTTTTAAGCATTGGATTACAGTTCATTTAAAGATTGATACTGGTATGTCAAGATATGGCTTAACAGAGACAAATACAATCGTTAACATGGTTGAAGAATTATTTCAAATGGAGCATGTTTCATTTAAAGGTATCTACACACACTTTGCTACTGCAAATGAAAATGAAACATTCTACCATATGCAACTTAATCGCTTTAAAGAAATTCTTCAAAAGGTTTCAACCTTACCTCCAATGATTCATATTTCCAATTCATCATCAACATTTAAATATGAAAAAGAGTATGATTTCACAACACATGTCAGATTGGGAATCTCCCTTTACGGATTATCACTTGATGATCCAAAACCTGATTTGAAATCTGTCATGAGTTTAAAATCAAAAGTTGTTCAGATCAAAGAGTTAGATGCCCTAGATTGTGTTGGCTATGGAGCAACCTATTGTGCAAAGGAAAAAGAACGAGTTGCCATTCTTCCAATCGGTTATGCAGATGGATTCATTAGGAAAAATAAAACAGGACATGTTGAAATCAATGAAAAGAAATATAAGATTGTTGGAATTATATGTATGGATGCATGTTTCATCAAAATTGATTCTGATGTTAAGGTAGGAGATATAGCAACGCTTTATGGGGGATTAATATCAATTGATGAAGTTGCTAAAAGATTGAACACCATTAGTTATGAGGTATGCACTTCCTTATCCTATCGTGTACCAAGAATCGCAATTGAAGGAGAAAAAGAATGATTAAAGTTAATTCTGAAATAGGCAAATTAAAAACAGTACTACTTCATAGGCCAGGAAAAGAACTAGAAAACCTAACACCTGATTTATTGGAAAAGTTATTATTTGATGATATTCCATATTTAAAAATCGCTCAAGAAGAACATGATTTATTTGCACAGACTTTGAGAGATGAAGGTGTTGAGGTTCTTTACTTGACTGATATGATTACAGAAGCCCTAGAGGCTCATCCTGAAGTCATCAGTAATTTTGTCAATGCGTTTATTGAAGAGTCTAAAATAAACTCTCTGACGATAAAGACTGCACTTTATCAATTTTTGATTAATCTTCCAATCAATGAAATGATACACAAAATGATTGAAGGCATTAGAACTCAAGAAATTACATTGGGCAAGCAAGTAACGATTATGGATATGCTTGAAGATGAATACCCATTTTTTACCGATCCACTACCTAATTTACTATTCCAAAGAGATCCTTTTGCTAGTGTAGGTTGTGGTGTAGCTGTTGGCAAGATGTCAATGCAAGCCAGACAAAGAGAAACCTTGTTTTCTGAGTACATTTTGACCTATCATCCAAGATATTATCAAATGGAAATACCTGCATATTACAGCAGATTAAATAGATATAGATTCGAAGGTGGAGATGTTCTTGTACTCAATAAGCATGTGGTTGCTGTTGGTATTTCATCAAGAACAGACCCAAGAGCGATTGAATACTTTGCTGAAAAACTTTTTGAAGAAGAAAATGAATTTAAAACCATCTTAGCCTTCAATATTCCAAAGAGCAGAGCATTCATGCATTTGGATACAGTGTTTACGCAAATTGATTATGGTATGTTCACCATTCATCCAGAAATAGAAAATAAGCTTATTGTTTTTGAAATTATCAAGAACAAACAAAGATTTGATGTTTACAAGGTGATTGATTCATTAGAAAAAGTCTTGGAGAAACATTTAGGGATTCCTATTCAACTCATCAGATGTGGTGGTAAGGATCAAATCACGAGTATCAGAGAGCAATGGAATGATGCAGCAAATACACTAGCTATTGCTCCAGGTAAAGTCATTGTCTATGATAGAAACCATGTAACAAACAATATGTTAAGACAAGCGGGTATCAAAGTATTAGAAATTGAATCAAGTGAGCTCTCTCGTGGTAGAGGTGGTCCTAGATGTATGAGTATGCCGCTAGAAAGAGAAGAAATATAAAAGGAGAACATTATGAATTTAAAAGGAAGAAACTTTATCACACTCTTGGATTATTCGACACAAGAGATTCAAGATTTAATCAATTTGGCTGCAAAGCTTAAATATGAAAAAAAGGAAAATATTCCACATAAGCATTTGACTGATAAAAACGTTGTTTTGTTATTTCAAAAGGATTCAACAAGAACCAGATGTGCATTTGAAGTTGGAGCAATGGATTTAGGTATGGGAACAACCTACTTAGGACCTACAGGATCACAAATGGGCAAAAAGGAATCTGTTAAAGATACTGCCCGTGTTTTAGGGAAAATGTATGATGGTATTGAATTTAGAGGCTATTTGCATCAGGATGTTGAAACTTTAGCTGAATATGCTGGTGTTCCAGTATGGAATGGATTAACTGATCAATTTCATCCAACACAGATACTAGCTGATTTTTTAACGATTCAAGAAAAACTTGGCTCACTTAAGGGATTAAAATTCACATATTTGGGTGATGCAAGAAACAACATGGGTAATTCTCTTATGATTGGTTGTGCAAAGATGGGGATGCACTTTTATGCTGCAGCACCTGAAAGTTTATGGCCAAATGCAGAATTGATTAAGACATGTCAAAGTATAGCTTCAGAAACTGGAGCGACCTTGAATTTTACAACAGATGCGATGAGTGCAACCTATCATGCTGATGTGCTTTATACTGATGTATGGGTATCCATGGGTGAACCTAAGGAAGTTTGGGAATCAAGAATTAAAGAATTACATCAATATCAAGTGAATATGAAATTACTTAAGAATGCAAAACCAAGTGCTATTTTCATGCATTGCTTGCCAGCATTTCATGGCAATAATACCGAAGTTGGAGCTCAAATTGCACAAGAATTTGGAGAACAGTTTCCAGAAGTCAAATTAGGTGAACTAGAAGTAACAGATGATGTGATTGAATCAAAACAAAGTGTCGTCTTTGAAGAAGCTGAAAATCGTATGCATACCATTAAGGCAGTAATGCTTGCTACTTTGAGTGATCTTTATGTCTAGATATGTGATCTCATTAGGTGGTAATGCGTTAGGCAATAACGCATCTGAACAAAAAGCATTGTTAAAGCATGTTGCACAGGCTATTTATCCCTTGATTGAAGAACAGCATGATATTGTGATCGTCCATGGCAATGGACCTCAAGTAGGTATGATCAACCTTGCCTTTAGCGAGAGTACATCAACACCTATGATGCCCTTTGCAGAATGTGGAGCCATGAGTCAGGGATATATTGGGTTTCATATTCAAAACGCCTTATATAATATTATGCAAGAAAAGAAGCATCAAAGATCGATATCGACGATTATTAGTCAAGTTTTAGTTGATGTGAATGATACTGCATTTCAAAATCCAACTAAACCTATAGGAAGCTTCTACTCTAAAGAACAATCCTTAGAACTTATTAAAACTCAAGGGTATACAATGGTTGAGGATGCAGGAAGAGGATATAGAAGAGTAGTAGCAAGTCCTAAACCGATAGATATTATTGAAAAAGAAAGTATATTAGCACTTCTTAAGGATCATCAAATTGTGATTGCAGCTGGTGGTGGAGGGATACCTGTCATTTTAGAAGATGGAAAACTAGTTGGAGTTGATGCTGTCATCGATAAGGATTTTGCAAGTGCGAAAATGGCTGAAATTATTGAAGCTGATGAACTGATCATTTTAACTGCTGTTGATTATGTCTTCTTAGATTTTAATACACCCAATCAAAGAACCTTAAAGACAGCTACCCTAAAGGAACTCGAAGAGTTACTTAAGGATAACCACTTCAAAAAAGGATCCATGTTGCCTAAGATTGAAGCTTGCATGTCATTTGTGAAAGCAACCAAAAGACCTGCAGTTATCGCTTCATTAGAACATGCATCTGATGCATTTAAACAGCAAAGCGGAACAATCATAAAATACAAATAAATAGAAATTTATAAAGAAGTAAAAAACGTCATAGAACATGTAGAAAAAAAGTGTTTCAAGTTCTAATTTTTATGTTTATTTCTAGATTGAAATTGGTATAATAGACTAAATGAAACGATATTTTATTTTGAGATGGGGTAGAATTATGAGAAGGTTAGGGGTCTTGATTATTTTATTGTTGTTTGGTCTTTCTGGTTGTAAATATGTAGTCGGCGGTGTTTACTTTGTTGAAATAGAAGAGAAGCTGACTGAATTTGAAAATGGGTCTAGTCAATTTGAAGTGGTCACAGATTTAAGCTTAAATATCGAGTATGATGGAAATGAAGAATCCATCAATGAAACAGTGACTGCAAACTTTCAAAAGGACCCTTTTTATGCTCAAATGACATATAGCGATGTCACAACTCTTGAGTATGAAGATAATGATTTAGTTACACATGTGACATTTGATCATCATAATCAAGTCAATGGGATCCAGTTATATGAAATATCACAATACACGAATGAACCCATTAGCAATCCTCTTGACGATCTTGATTTTGATTTATCCAAAGTCGAAATCATGAAGATTAGTGGTAGTCATTATCGAATTAAAGGGAACTTATATGATTTCTTACCAGAATCGACACTAGAAGAATTAGAAACCGCCCTCGTTCAATCTGGATTATCCAAAGATGACTTCGAAGATACAGAAATCAAGATGGATTTTATATTTGCTACTGGCGAATTCAAGTATGGTCTCTCGCTGCATTTTGATATTGATGATATAGTCATCGATATTACTTTTGATTTTTTGTTTCATTATGACACCTTTGTCCCAATCGATATCCATGATGAAGATTTATTTTACCCGATGACTTGTAGTGATGAAACGACATTAATCGATGCTACAAAACCGATTCTATTTACAGCTAATGAATACTACATCAGCCAATACAATGTTTACCTAGAGGCTGGAACCTATGGTTTTATCACTAGCCAAGAAGGTGACGAAAATAATCCGCTCTATTTATCGATTTCTAGTCGTGAAAACGGAGCAGAAGACCTAAAAGTGTTTGCTGATGTCTATAGCAGATATAACAATAATCCTATAAACATTGATCGGTTTTATGAAATTCCAACGGATGGATATTATGTTATACAAGCAGAGTATCCCTTGTCAGATGAACCATACATCACGCAGCTAGAAAAACTACAATATGAAACAGACGGGATTAAACAAACCGATCTTGTTATTTCAGAAAGTGGACAATACGCTTATGAAATCGAACATATGTATGATTTTATATCGATTGATTTTGATATCGATTCATATACAAGTGTCACGCTCTTGGATAGTCAAAACAATTCTGTCTACCTTAATAATGACAATTATGGCACGTATTCATCTATTGAATTGAATCAATATACAATTCAGTTTCTTTTAAATGAAGATAACCATAAAATATATTTGCATAACCCAAGTGGAGCATCAGAAGGTGTTTTGACAATCGGAATGGAACCTTTCAAACATGCTGTAGAGCCCAGCAGTGAAACAATGCTAGATATGGAACCTAATTTCACAACAGATTATATCTTTAGTTACTATAGTTATCCTGATCAATATATGGCATTATATGTGCCTGAATTCAAAGCATACACTTTCGAATACCTCATTATTCAAGGGAACTTAACCAATGCTTCTGGTAGTTTGTATACTGAAAACGGCGGATTGGTATCACGCATTGATGACGGGAAAAGTGTAATTTTACAACCTGGTAACTATTACTATCGGTCCAATGATGATTTTGAAGGATCTTATAGTATTAGATATGTCATATCGGATGTGAGTGTCACGAGTCACACAATCACTACACTCCAATCCTATGACACACTTGGTGGTAATTTACTGGAAATGCCACACTTTAGTGGAAGGATACAATATAGAGATGAATATATTATTTATCTATTCAGTTTGGATGTTGAAACCGATATTATGTTTACAAATAATGAAAAATTTGAATTGTATGATTCAACTCAAACTTGCATTAGCTTAGGTATACGTGATTCCGGATATATGGTTTATCGCTTACAGCCTGGTAATTATTATGTGCGCGTGATATCTCCTGTTACTGCTGAAGCGTCGAACTTTCCTATGGACTATATTTTCCATTTATGCAAATTTACTGGTGGCGGTGTGGATAACTCAATATACCCATATTTTGACACGATACCGTTTTCTCATGAGTTTGTTACGTCAACATTCGATTATTCTAATGATACAGATGGTTATACTTTCACATTAACTGAAACAACAGATGTTCACATCTATACGAATAAGACTGCGATGCTTGCAAAAGACGGTAAAATTTATCGTAGTAGCCTCAATTCTGATGACTACATATTACCAGCTGGGGTATATCAGATTCTTTGCACATATTACACTGGTAATTGGAGCCTAGTTATATACGAAAACGAGTAATTCCATCACAATCAGATACAAATAAAAAAGTTGCACCGAGCGTGCAACTTATTTTTTCATGATTTCGATACCTGCATGGTAACCATCATCTTCATAGATTAATTGATTTTTTTCATAAAGCTTAATGGATACGACACCAGATAGTCCTTCTTTGATTTGCTCAATCATCTTGCCATTTCTAGGTGAAGCAAGCTCTATTTGTGTGCTTGAATGAGCTTCTATATCCAAGGTGAACTTACCTTTTTTTATTTTATAATGGACATAACCTTGACCAATCAGTTCATGTTTTACATTAGAACCATTATAAGTGGCAAACCGGTATTCCTTGCCTTTATAGATGAGATTTGCTATTAATCCTTTAAAGTGAAATCCTATAAAAGGAATGGATGCATATGAAAACATGAAAGCAGTGTCTTTATCAGTAAAATGATTGGATTGAATCCAGACATAAGCATCAGGAAATGATTTTCCCCAATCCTTTTCAATATACCCTTTACCTTGAGTGAATATAACATCATGTTGATTTAAGCTTAGTTTACCTTTAAGATGATGAGACATACTAACGATGCCATGATAGCATTCCATAAAACCAAGATATCCAAATATTCCCATGATGTTAGGCGCTAAAATCGTTCTCTTTATAGGTGTCATTTCCGAAATTGATATAGACCCTGTAATCGAGAGATCATCATGTCTTAACTTAATTTCAACCCTTTCATTTGAAAAATAGTTTTGCCCTATCTTGATCCAAAAGGATTCTTTACTATATGAAAAGGATTCAAATGGAAATCGAAAATAATGCGTTGTTAAAGAAACATCTTTTTGATGGTGTCGTGATATGAACACTTGAATGAATGCGTGCTGATCTTCACTATTGATACTTACACCTGGAATGAAAGCAATGGTTTCTTTTTCATCACCACTCACAAATTTATAGTACCAACCCTCAAAATAATTGTCTTTCTTTTTATCACCCTGAAAGTATTCTGGATGCGTCAATTTCTTAATAGACATCTACTCTCTCCTAACAAAAAAGCTAGGAAACCTAGCTTCTTTTTTCTTATGGTTGCATTGCTCCAAAAAGTACTAACCAAGCTAAAATTGATTTTGCAACTAAGCTTAATACGATATAAGTACGTTCACCATATAGATAATCTTTCCACTTACCAGTCTTCTTATATTGAAGAACCATGTTTACAGGGAAAGTATTAAATGCTACAAAGTATGTACCTACAATTGCCCAAACAAACCAAGGAACCATATCATAGTTACCAGTTCCAAACATGTATAGAAGAATTGCTACCCAAGGTGCTAGACCTGCAAATGAACCCCAAACAAAAGGACCCCAAATGACTTTTTCACCTTCTTTTCTACGTGCGTTAAGTTGTTCCATAACAAGACCAAATAAATTCATGCTAGCGTTAACTACAAAGATCAAAATCAGTGATGCAATATCATAAATACCAAACAATGTTGAGATTAAGACGATCATAACTGATGAGCTTAATGCATATTCAAACCATCTGAATTTATTAATTCCCATTTTTAAATCTGCATTATAGACATCATTTAATTTCTTTGGTATTGAAATCAATGCATGAGCTCCAGCTGATAGAAGTAAGAATACAGCTACAAGTATGCCAAATGGCAATTCAAAGATGATTGATGAACTAAGTTCCAAAGATTGAGTCATTTGATTGAATTGGAGGAAGTTTTGTGTAATAGCAGGTTTAAATTGTGATATGTTTTGAATCACAGTAGTTGCTAAGAACAACATCAATATCCCTTGAATTAAATGTAGTCCACCCATAATCATATTAAATTTTCTAAGTTTTAAGAATTTTTCGTTTTCCATTTTTTTCTCCTTATTAATTATTTCATTTTAATTATAACATTTATTCTTAATTCTTCTAATGAGATGCTTTCATTTGGTATTATTAAACTTTTTAAATACCCAATTATGATAAAATACAATTGTAACAGTTATCGTGAGGTTCATATGAATAGAAATCGTATCAAAGAATTGAAAAAAGGTAGTATAAAACCAGATGCTAAATATGTTTTATATTGGATGCAGCAAGCTCAGCGCGTCAATTTTAATCATGCCTTAGAATATGCAATTCAAGTAGCGAATGAAAACTATTTGCCTGTTCTCGTTTATTTTGGATTATCTGCAAATTATCCAGAAGCAAACAGAAGACACTATCAATTCATGCTTGAGGGATTAAAAGAAGTCTTTTTGATACTTAAGAAATTCAATATTTCATATGTACTTAAGTTCGCATCACCAGAAAAAGGGATTTTAGAATTTTTGGATCAAGCACATAGTCTCATCATAGATCAAGGTTATTTAAGACATCAAAGACTGTGGAGAGATGAAGTCATAGAATATGCAAACAATAATCAAAAGGACTTATCTATTTATTGTGTCGATACTGATTTGATTGTTCCTGTGGAAATAGCATCAAATAAAGCTGAATATGGCGCTTATACTCTGAGACCCAAGATTAAGAAACTTGTACATGATTATCGTGATTTCACACGATTGTCAACGCTTCAAAATCAACATCAATTCAATATGATAAGTGATGACAATCTTTTAGATATCAATCAAACATTGGATCGACTTAATTTAAATCAAGGTGATTTACCCAAGGTTTTTTATCGAGGTGGATATTTAGAAGCATCAAAACTTCTATCCTTATTCTTAACACAAAAAGTTGATCATTACCTAGAAAGTAGTGATCCAAGCACGGATTACACCTCAAAGTTATCGATGTACCTCCATTTTGGTCAGATATCTTCTTTAGAGATCTATGAAAGAATGTCTTTATCTTTAGAGCAAGGTCAAATTGATGGACTCGCTTATGATGCATATATTGAGCAACTCATCATCAGAAGAGAACTCGCATTTAATTATGTTTATTATCAAAAAGGATATGATCAATTTGATATGATGACTGAGTCGTGGGCTTATCAAACCATGCAAGCACATGAACTTGACCATAAACCCTATCTTTATAGCCTTAAGCAATTAGAACTTAGTCAAACTCACGATCCCTATTTCAATGCTGCTATGAGTGAAATGTACCATACAGGATTTATGCATAACTACATGAGAATGTATTGGGCTAAGAAAATAATTGAATGGTCTCCAACATTTAAAAAAGCTTATGATACAATCAAATATTTAAATAATAGATATTTTATTGATGGCAGAGACCCTAATAGTTATGCAGGTATTGCATGGTGTTTTGGTAAGCATGACAGAGCATGGACTGAGCGCTCCATTTTCGGAAAACTCAGATATATGAATGCAAAAGGATTAGAAAGAAAATTTGATATCAATTCGTATGTCCATAGAATTGACATCATAGTAAATACTCAATACTCTATTGAGAAAATAACCAAATCATTGTATGATAAGACTAAAGAGAAATAGCATACATATATAGTATTTAGAGATGTAACATCTCTATTTGCTATTTTTGTTTTCAATGTCTCAATTCTAGGAGGAAAAAAATGAGAAAGATATTTACGGTTATAGGATTCTTGCTGCTATCTTTTTCAATTTTTGCATGTACAGGTGCAACTTCGATTACTTTCACTTTTGAAACTAACGGTGGTAATACAATTGAAGAAATGGTTGTCAGTACGGAAGATACAAGTTTTGAATTACCAACTCCAGTTAAAGAGGGATTCGTTTTTGATGGATGGTATATTAATGAAGAGTTAACTGATCCTTTTAATTTTGCCTCTCTTTTAACAGCAACAGAAATCACAGTTTATGCAAAATGGATTTCTTTTGTTGCTGAGTATACAATAACCTTTGAGACCAATGGAGGAAGTGCAGTTGCTGCAATAACACTTGCTTCAGGAGCAGCTGTCACAGCACCGACTCAGCCTACGAAAACTGAGTTTACTTTTGGAGGATGGTATAGCGATAGTGCTTTAACTATTGCATACACATTTTCTGTAATGCCTGCTCAAAATATCACATTATATGCGAAATGGAATGTTGTTCAAACGACTATTACTTTTGAAGCTAATGGAGGTAGTGCTGTTGCTGATATCACACAAAATACTGGAACAGCAATCGTTGCACCTACTGAACCTACCAAAACAGGATATACTTTTGGTGGCTGGTATAGTGATAGTGCACTATCAACTGTTTATACTTTCAATTTAATGCCAGCAACTAACTTGATATTATACGCAAAATGGAATATCAATACCTATGTTTTGCAGTATTTAGATAATGATGGTACAGTACTTCAATCCGAAAATTTCGAGTATGGAGCAGACTTGAGTGGTGTTGTTCCGCCTACACCAACAAAGGAAGGTTATACTTTTGTTGAATGGAATTGGCATCTTCCTCCTACAATGCCTGCTATGGATTATCATCTTTCGGCACTCTATGTCATTAATCAGTATACAATCTCATTTGAATCAAATGGAGGGTCTTTAGTTCTTGATATTACTCAAGATTATTTAAGTGATGTTATTGCACCAATAACTCCAACGAAATCTGGATATTCATTTGATGGATGGTTCTCTGATGCTTTATTAACGACAGCATATACGTTTAGCACCATGCCATTAGATGGTATCACTTTATATGCAAAATGGACTGCTACCCTATATACTATCTCATTTGAGGAAAATGGTGGAACTGTTGTGTCAGATATTACACAAGGCTATTCGACAGTAGTCGAAGCACCAATGGCACCAACGAAAACTGGTTATACATTTGACAGCTGGTATAGTGATGTTGAATTAACAACAGCATACACATTTACAACCATGCCAATGAATAGTTTGACTGTTTATGCGAAATGGATAATCAATCAATATACAATCACCTTTGAAGAAAATGGTGGTATGGCATTACCTGATTTAACTCAAGATTATCAGAGTGATGTATCAGCACCAACCCCAGTGAAACAAGGATTCACATTTGTAGGATGGTATAGTGATGAATTATTGACAACAACATATACTTTTACAAAGATGCCTGCATCCAATATCACGATTTATGCGAAATGGGAAGCAACCACATATGCCATCACTTTCTTTGATTTTATTAATGGGTATAATACAATGCCTTCTATTGAAGCATTAGCAGGACAAGCAATTAGCATACCACTTCCTGATGATATCCTTGGTTATGAATTCATAGGCTGGTTTATAGATGTTCAATTTGATGTACCGTTCATAGGTACAGTGATGCCAGCATATGATTTCACATTATATGGCCAGTGGGAAGTTAGTCCATATACCGTTACTTATAATTCCAATGGTGGAACAGTAATAGATGATGCTAGTTTTACATATTTCTCAGATGTTCCTGTACCAAATGCTCCAGTTAAAGAAGGATACATATTTGCTGGTTGGTATAGTGATGAGGCTTTATTGTTGCTATTTGATTTTAAAGATACACCTCTTGCTAACTTAACTGTTTATGCGAAATGGATTTTGGACGAAGGTTTTGATCCAATTCAATTGATTTTAATCAATCAACCCACAGAACAAGTAACTCTTCGTGGTGTCATTTATTATAAATTCCCAGATCCAATAAATCCTGGTTTCTATTTGTATGATGGCACAGGCTTCATCTTCATCTTAAGCGATGCAACGGGATTTGCTGTGGGCGATGGTGTGGAAGTTGTTGGTTATTTTGGTTTCTTTGAAAATACACCGCAAATTGAAGATGTTTCAAGCATTAATCCTAATGGATCATTTGTCACGATGCCTGAAGCTGTTGAAATGCCTTTAGATCAATTAATTAATGCATCTGAATATGATATTAATCTATATGGTCAATTAGTTGAATTGACAGGTGTCGTTGGACAAGAAGGATCTAATTTCTATCTAACTGCTTTGGCTGCTGATGGTGTCGCGGTTATTAACTATAAATCTTATTTACCAATGTCTAACCCATTTGTTACTATGGTTGGACAAAAAGTAACCATAAGAGCTATTATTTATGATTTTAATTCACACACCTATGAATGGCATATTATCTATGATTCTACACAAGCGATTGTTCAAACACCGATGACTGATCAAGAGAAATTAGATGAGTTGATATTATTTTCTCAGACGATGTTAGATTATCAAGAGTTTTATAACGGACAGACTTTTGAAATTCCTACAAATGAACCAGTCTATGGTGCATTACTTTCCGCTGAGACATTTGGTATTAATGCTCTATTCTATGACCCAACTACTGGTGTTTTTGGAACTGCAACTGAAGAAATAGAAATTGGAGTTAGAATTACAGCAACACTTGGAGCATTATCTGAATCTGTCGATTTGACCTTTATTCTAAAACCGATTAATTCTTTGACAGTTGCTGAATTTATTGCATCACCTGAAATGTCTTATCATCAAGTTTCAGGTGTAGTCATATTTGCCGCAACACAAAATGACATGCAAATGATGGTTATTGCTGATGTTACAGGAACTTTGGCTGTGGTATCTGATGGTTTAGTTGCTGTTGGTGACTATGTTATCGTTGCTGGTTATAGAATGTCTCAAGAAGGCATGGCAATGATGGCTAACCAAGATCCATCGTTGACCTTAATTGAAATCATTGACCACAATTACCCTATCCCCATTGTTCCAATTCAATTGAGTGTTGAACAATTTTTAGGCCTCGATGCTAACAATTTATTATATTGGCTGCAATATGTTGAAGTAACAGGCCGTCTTACATTTGATGACATGACAAGAACATTCATCATTGAAGATGGATTAAATAGCCTTCCAATCTTTGCATTTGATCAAGAAACTATGGAACTACTTGATGGATACGATGGGTTTATTATCTCTATAAGAGGTATCAGCTTACCAAGTTTCGATCAGATTGAACCTTCATTAATGCTTGTTTATTCTGGCCGACCAGAAGATGTGATCCTTAATTACTCTGATGAAGATCTTGTATCAGAAATGTCTTTGTTATTAGCAGATGATCTATCCTCTCCAACCTATTATCCAGGTTATTATATAGAGTTGCCAACTGAGCATCCATCCATATTAATGAATATAAGTTATGAAGCTTTTGGAGCAAATGCTTCACTCGTTGATCTATTAACTGGTGAAATTTCACCTACAATTGAAACTGAGGTTTGGATTGATCTTCATGTTACGGTTACCATTGGATTATTCAGCGAAACATTTGATATTCAATTGCATATAGCTCCAATTACTGTTTTATCTGTAACCCAATTTTATAATCTAAATGACTACGATTTCCCATATTATGTAACAGGCACAGTTATCTTTGCACAACCAGATGAAATGATGTATATCATAGCTGATGAAAACCATATAGTCTTCTTAATATCTGCAACATCTTTAAATGTTGGGGATGTTGTTGTTGCCTATGGATTAAAGATGCATGAAGGTGGTATGACGATGCTCGTAGATGATTCATCAGACACAGTTATCGATGTTCCATTGCATGATCAGCCTAACCCATTATTGAAGACGATTATTTCAATCAATGACTTTATATTATTGGATGCATCACTGCCTGAAAACATATTTAAGTATTTCCAAATGACAGGCACATTAATTGAAAATCAAGAATTGCATATTTTCTTCTTATCGGATGGTGAAAATCAAATTCCTGTATTCCCAGCAAGTACTTTAACATATCAAGCGCTCATTCCTCTTGCCGGTATGGAAGTAGTCATTTCAGGCTTAGCAATGCCAAGTCCTGACAATCCTGAAGAAGGTAATGTGCTTGTCTTTATCAATTATCCAGGAGATATTAATTAAACATATTCACATCTTAACACATGGTCGTAAGACTCATCTGTGAATTAAGCTATCATATACCAGATTTAACAATCATTAATGTTTTAGCTTTATGATTATTAGCTTAATAATAGTTAAGAAAGGATACACATAGTGTGTCCTTTTTTCTTAAGAAAGAAAATGTATGAAAAATGAATTCATCATGGTATAATATTTTTAGAATTTATTGTGGGGTGTTAAGATGTTCAATTTAGACATAGAGACAAACATCATTTCGTTAATGATGCTACTAACACTATATATCAGCATAAGAAGACAAACAAATCGTCATGAATTCATCAATAGAATCTATTTAGCTCTATTAATGTTTACGATGGCTATTCTGTTTTTCGATTCTTTTCAGGTTGCTTTTGATGGGTATGCTGCAGTTTGGGGTGGCATCATCCTAAAAATATCAACTTTTATCTATTATGCACTTAATCCAATCATTGCATTGGTGTGGGTACTATATATTGATTTTCATATATTTAGAAGTAGAAAAAAAGTGATGAGAGCATTTTACGCCAGTCTGCCATTTATGTTGATCCATTTGTTTTTCTTAATCTTAAGCAATACAGGCAATCAGTATATCTATTATATTGATTCTCAAAACAATTATTTTAGAGGTCCTCTTTTATGGATGACTATCATACTAACTTATGGACTTTTAGTTGCAGCAACTGTTATAGTGGTCATGTTTAGAAAAAGGATTCGAAATGATGAAATCTTACCTTTAGTATTATTTGCTTTACCTCCTGCATTTGCAGCAATCATACAATTGCTTTTCCAAGGATTAACTATCATTTGGCCATCAGTAACGATATCGTTGCTCATCATCTATATCTATATTCAATCCAAATTGACAACAACTGATTATTTGACAGGATTATTTAATCGAAGAGAATATGATAATCGAGTTAAAATGCTTGATCAGCATCGCTCTAAGAATATGAAGATGTCTGGGATAGTTGTAGATATTGATAACTTTAAATCTATTAATGATCATTTTGGACACAGCGTGGGAGATCAAGCGTTAATTCATATGGGTAACATTCTAAGAGAAAGTGTTAGGAAAGATGACTTTGTTTCTCGATTGGGTGGCGATGAATTCGCATTGATGATACTCAATGAAGATGACAAGATTTTAGCTGAAATTATTCATCGTATCGAAGGGAATCTTGAAGTTTTCAATGCTTCAAAAGAGCATGAATATAAGCTTCAAGCAAGTATTGGATATGATCAATATAATTACGATGAATTTGAAACCATTGAAAAATTCTTCATCCATTTAGATCATAAGATGTATGAAGCAAAAAAGATTCATAAGAAGAAATAAGACAAGCGCGAGCTTGTTTTTTTCTTATTTATAATATGGATTATAATTTTTATAGTATTGTTTGACATCTTTTCTTTATTCACTATAATTAACTTGAAGATACATTTGTTTTTAGAAGGAGTTTACAGGATGAAATTAGACTCGCAAAGATTCCATAAAGGCGATCAAACCAAACTCTCAAATTTAAGAAAAGGGCAAAAGGCCAAGGTGGTCTTTTTAAACGCACAAGATAAGGCATTACGAAGAAGACTTCTTGATATGGGAATCACTGAGGGTGTTCAAATCAAAATCAAGAAGATAGCTCCTCTTGGAGATCCAATTGATATCGAACTCAGAGGGTATGAATTATGTTTGAGAAAATATGATATGTCACTCATTGATGTCGAGGTGATCTCATGAGAGTCGCATTAATTGGCAATCAAAATTCGGGTAAAACAACATTATTCAACCTACTGACAGGAACGAACCAAAAAATAGGCAATTGGCCTGGCGTTACGATTGAGAAAAAGATAGGTATCATTCGTGGAACCGATTTTGAAATTGTTGATCTGCCTGGTGTTTATTCTTTAAGTCCTTATAGTGTAGAAGAAGAAATATCTAGAAGGTTTTTATTTGAAGAAAAAATTGACCTCATTTTAAATATTGTTGATTCGACATCGATGGAAAGAAGTCTGTATTTGACAACACAACTTTTAGAGCTTGGAATTCCAATGATGATTGCTTTAAATATGAAAGATATCGCTGATAAAAGAGGCATACACATTGATTTAAAAACCCTTGAAGAAAAACTAGATACGACCATTCTTTCAATCTCGGCATTAAAGAAAACAAATGTCTTTAATTTGATTCAATATATCAAAATGGGAGATTACAGAAAGAATAACTATCAGCATATTTATGATCATGAGCTAGAAGATGCCATTGAATCTATTAAACCCATCGTCAATACAAAACATTCAAGATTTTTAGCTGTCAAACTGATTGAAGATGATATGGTATTTACGGCTTATCATACAGACGAAACTAGAAAAATAGTCAGTGCTTTGAGCAAAGATTATTTACGTGATATGGAGCAGGTCATTGCTGATGAGAGATATCGTTATATTGAAAATATAAGAGATGAAGCCGTCACTGCAAATCGGAGTCAAATGACTTGGACAGATAAAATTGATAATGTGCTATTGCACCGTTTTTTTGCTATTCCGATTTTCATGGTTATCATGTTTGGCATTTATTATCTGGCTGCTGGTCCAATAGGATCATACACCACACAAGTTGTTGGAGAATATATGTCAATGTTTAGTGATTGGACCAGAGGTCTTTTGATTGATTTTGGAGCATCATCTTGGTCAGTGAGCTTGGTTGTTGATGGGATGATAGCTGGTGTAGGAGCAATCCTAAGTTTTTTACCACAACTAGCCATTTTATTCTTGTTGATATCATTGTTGGAAACAACAGGATATATGTCAAGAATTGCATTCTTTTTGGATCGCATCTTTCAAAAGGTTGGATTATCTGGTAAATCTTTAATTCCTTTTATCATAGGTAGTGGTTGTAGCATACCTGCAATTATGTCAGCAAGAACGATCAATGATGAGACTGAAAAAAGAATGACAATCATGTTGACGCCGTTTATTCCGTGTAGTGCAAAATTACCAATCATAACTCTTTTCGCAGGTTATTTCTTTAGAAACAATTCTGGATTAGTCAGCGCATCACTTTATTTTTTTGCTATTGGAGTGATCTTTTTATCAGCATTGATCATGAAGAAGTTTTGGTTTAAGGGAAAACATTCAAGTTTTATCCTACAACTTCCTGATTATAAAGTTCCTAATCTCAAATTCATCATATTTGATGTTTTCGAGAAAGTTAAAGCATTTATTCAACAAGCTGGGTCTATTATTTTGCTCGCATCGATTATTGTATGGTTTCTCATCAGTTTTTCTTGGACATTAAATTATGGCATTGATCCCAATCAAAGCATTTTAGCATCCATAGGAAAAGTCTTAGGTTGGATATTTTATCCGATGTTAGGAACCTATAGTTGGGGTGCAGCAGTATCAGCACTTCAAGGATTAGTTGCTAAAGAACAAATTATTGCTTCTATGGCAATTATTGCTGGACATTCAGAAACAACCTCTGAGGGCACACTCATTTTTGGCAGTTCAGTATTTTCTTTCTTCACCCCTGCATCAGCGTATGCCTTTATGGTATTTAACCTTTTTAGTGCACCTTGCTTTGGATCCATAGGCGCAATGAACAAAGAATTGGGTTCAACTAGACGTATGTGGCAAGCCGTTTTATTTCAAACTGGAATTGCATGGGTTTTAGCTGTTATCGTCTATCAAATTGGACACTTAATCGAGGTGATTTTATGAGCTTAGCAGATGGTATTATTTTACTCATTGTCTTAGTGATTGTCATTTCGATTATTTATCGAATGATTAAGAAGAAAGATGAGAGCATTTGTGCAAACTGTGCATATGCAAAAGGTTGTAATGATGATTGCTCACCTAAGAAAAAAACGATATCGCCATGATATCGTTTTGTTTTCTATTCTTTGGGTTGATGAATAACTATTTGAGGGAATGGAATCTCAATATCGTTTTCATCTAAAATCTCTTTGATACGCTTTCTGAGTTCTCTTTCTATTGCATAGTGTTGTTCTGATTCAGTCTTGCAGATGACGCGCATGTTCACACTACTGTTTCCTAGTTCAATGACACCTAAAACCTGGGGAACTTCTAAAATAACTGGGAACAGTGGCTTAATCTTAGGTAATTCAGCTGTAAGCAGATCTATTGTTTTTTGAACATCTTCACGATATGCAATGCCAAAATCTGCTATTGCAATCGAGAAATTTCTCGAAAAATTGATTAATGTTGATATCTCACCATTAGAAACAATTTTCGTATCACCTTTCCAATTGCGAATCTTTGTGGTCTTTAGACCAATATCAGTAACATCACCTTTGAAGCCTTGGACTTCAATTCTATCACCAACATCGAAATGATGTTCAAAGACAATAAAGAAACCACTAATCAGATCATTGATGAATTTTTGAGCCCCAAGACCAATGACAAGACCTAAGATACCCAAACCAGCAAGTGCGGGAGCAACATTGATTCCCCATATCGATAAGATAACTAAAATTGCAATAACTGATACAAGGTACTTAATGATACTATTGATGACTTTTGTAATGGTTTGTTTCCGTTTCTTTAAGGGGCCGTCTTTTGTACTGATGTGTGTTAAAGTCACTTTTGATACTTTAAAAATCGTCAGTGATATGAAAATCACAACTGCACTATTAATTAATGGAACTACGCCATCAATTAAAAATAATCTCGCATCATTAAGAATGTTCTGTGCGTGTGTCTGAATATCAAATTCCCAAAGGAATAAAATAAACACTGTAGAAGCAATTAATAGAAGAAATGAGATTAGATAGATGAGAATAATCACCCATTTATTCATATTTTCTTCTTTCTTTTTTAGCCATTTTCTTTCAAAAATGATGATTAACAAGAGTGCTATTACAGTTGCAACTGTCAATCCGATATTTAAAGCGACTGATGCAAATAGTATATTCATAAGTATAAAAATCTCCTTTCGCTTTTTATTTTATTATACCACGATTACAAATATGGGGAAGTAAATGACTATTTATCAATAATTATGAAAAAATATTGTTTTTTTATTTTTAATTAACGATGAAAAGTGTTAAAATAGATTTGCATTTTGAAAGGTGAATGATACATGGAAAAAGATCATCGACAGACCCCTTTTTACACCAAACTATTAGAATATGCAAACTCAAAAACAGTCTCTCATGATGTGCCTGGGCATAAGCTTGGACATGTCAATAATGATATGATTGATTTTGCAGGCAAACAAATGTACATGCTTGATGCCAATGCACCACGAGGACTAGATAACTTAAATCGTCCAACAGGTGTTATCTATGAAGCAGCTGAATTAATGGCTGATGCTTTTGGCGCGGAAAAAGCATATTTTTTGACTGGTGGAACGACAATGGGGATTTTATCGATGATTATGTCAGTGTGTCGTGCGAAAGAAAAAATCATTTTACCTAGAAATGTTCACAAATCAGCGATTAATGCACTCATCTTAAGTGGTGCTGTTCCTGTTTTTGTCAAACCTAATATCGATAACGAGCTTGGCATTGCCAACCATATGGAGTTTGAAGATGTGAAACAAGCGATTTTAGACAATCCAGATGCTAAAGCCGTATTTGTAATCAACCCAACCTATTTCGGCGTTACAAGCGATTTAAAGCGTATTGTTGAGTTTGCTCATGAGAATGAGATGATGGTCATTGTTGATGAAGCACATGGCTCACATTTTCCATTCTCAGAAGAGCTTCCAATTGGATCAATGGCTGCTGGTGCTGATATGGGTTCTTGTTCACTTCATAAAACGGTTGGTTCACTCACTCAAAGTTCTATTCTCATTACACAAGGATCGATGGTTGATCATATCAGACTTCGCTCGACCATCAATATGATTCAAAGTACATCTCCAAGCAGCTTACTGATGGCTAGTTTGGATGTGGCTAGAAAAAATATTTATTTTGATGGACCTATTGTTTTACCACAGGTAATACATATGGCTGATGCAACCAGAAAAAAGATTCATCTTATTCCTGGTCTTGAAGCTATTGATAAAGCATATTTTTTAGCAAAGCATGCTTCAGATTATGATGAGACAAAAATCATTGTCAAGGTTTCAGGATTAGGTATCACTGGTTTTGATGTTTATAAAGAGTTATTTGATGAGCATCACATCCAGTTGGAATTAGCTGAAACTCAAATTATTCTTGCCGTCTTATCGATAGGAACGACACAAAAGGATCTAGATGCCCTTGTTGATGCGTTAAAAATAGTTTCAGATAAATTTATGCCAATGAACTTAACACCAATCAAGTCGAAGGTCAAATACAGTTATCCTGAAGCTTATACAAGACCTAGAGAAGCATACCATGCACCAAAGAAGTACGTACCTTTGAATCAAGCAGTCGATGAGATTGCTGCTGAATCAGTAATGATTTACCCACCAGGCATACCTATAGTTATTCCTGGAGAAATAATCAGTCAAGACATTTTAGATGATTTAGAATTCTATCAAAGAAGCGGTTCAGTCATCTTAAGTGATACTGAAGGTGGATATATTAAAATAATCGATAAAGAATATTGGGAAAAGTGGAGTGAATTATATGCAGATGAATAAAGTTGATTTATCTTTTCAAAGCTGTAAAAGCACATATGAAGAAGCGGATGTTGTTATTTTTAGCGTACCAATGGATGCTACAACATCATTTAGACCAGGAACAAGATTTGCAGGAAATGCGATTCGCGTTGATTCCTTTGGTGTCGAATGGTATTCACCCTATCGAGAAAGAGATTTAAATGAGTTTAAGACAGCTGATATAGGAGATCTAGATTTGCCGATTGGCGCAGTTGATGATGCTTTAGAAATCATTTATGACGCGACCAAACAAATTTTAAATGATGGAAAGACACCAATGATGGTTGGAGGAGAACATTTAGTCAGCTATCCTGTGATCAAGGCAGTCTATGAAAAATATCCCAATTTGCATATCATTCATTTAGATGCACACACAGATTTAAGAGAAAAGTTTTTTGGTAGAGACTTATCTCATGCAACCTTTATGAGACATGTCCATCAATTTGTTGGAGACAAAAAGATTTATCAATTTGGTATTAGAAGCGGTGAAAAACCTGAATTTGATTGGGCAGCAAGTGGTCATGTGACCATGAGAAAATTTGACTTCGAAGGGTTAGATAAAGTTGTCGAAAAACTAAAAGATGTTCCTGTTTATATCACCATCGATTTAGATGTCTTAGATCCTTCAGTATTTCCAGGCACAGGTACACCTGAACCAGGTGGGATGCAATATAAAGATTTATTATGGGCATTTGATCAATTTCAGAAATTAAATCAATTGGTTGCTGCTGATTTCGTAGAACTAGCACCTATGTTAGATCCTAGTGGAGCATCAACTGCAGTGGCAGCTAAAACATTAAGAGAAATGGTTTTACTGCTACAAATGAATCTAGAAAAAAGACGATAATAAAAATGCATAAAACCAAAAGAGGAATATTGACTATTTCTCTTTTTTTAATAATATATTTCTTATTTTGAAGTTAAAACATATATTATATAAATAATTATTTTATGGCTTCATAAGGCCTTTTATTTATGTAATGAAACTTCATTTTTATTATTATATCTACCCTTAAGCAAAGCTTTTGAATTAACCTCCTCACTCAAGTATAATAAGAGTGCAAATTGAAGGAGGAATTGACTCATGTTATTTAATGATTATGATCCGCTAAAGAAAAAACAGTTAACAATTTTAGACCCATCTGGTGTTATTGTCACACCAAAGTTAGAACCTAACATTTCAAAAGAAGAATTGCTGAAAATGTATAAAACTATGACTTTAGGTAGAACAGCTGATATCAAAGCACTGCAATACCAAAGACAGGGACGTATGCTCACATATGCTCCTAATAAAGGTCAGGAAGCAGCTCAAGTTGGAGCTATGGCAGCCTTAGAAAAACAAGATTGGTTAGTGCCAGCTTTTAGAGAGCTTAATGCGATGCTTTATAAAGGTGTTACACTTGAACAGATTTACCTCTATTGGTATGGTAACGAATGGGGAAACCATTTTGATGAAGGTGTCAAAGTTTTACCTATTGATGTCATCATTGGTTCACAAATTAATCATGCTGCAGGCGTAGCATATGCAAGTAAGATCCTTAAGAAGAATGAAGTTGCAGTAGCAACCATTGGTGATGGTGGAACATCACACGGTGAATTCTATGAGGGGATGAATTTTGCTGCGACTTATGATGCACCTCTGGTAGTTGTGATTCAAAACAACCAATATGCTATCTCGACACCAAGATCAAAAGCTACAAAAGCTGCGACACTTGCTCAAAAAGCTGTTGCTTTTGGTATTCCAGGCATTCAAGTCGATGGCAATGATGTTTTAGCAATGTATGTTGCAACTAAAGCAGCTGCTGATCATGCAAGATCAGGTAAAGGTCCAGTATTAATTGAAGCAGTTACCTATCGTCTCGGGCCACACACGACCTCTGATGATCCAACGATTTATCGTTCAAATGAAGAAGTAGCGGAATGGGAATTGAAAGATCCTTTGATTCGATTCAAGAAATATTTAATTGATAAAGGTTATTGGACTGAAGATGAAGATCAAAAACTTGATGAAGAAAACTTTCAATATGTCGGTGATACATTTAAGTTAGTTGAAGCATCTGGCACATCTGAATTAGAAGACATATTCAAGTATACATACGCAGAAATGACACCACAACTTAATGAACAATTAGAAGAGTACAAAAAATATCTTGAGCAAGGAGGTAAATAATATGGCGGTTATTACATTATTAGATGCAATCAATCAAGCATTAGATCAAAAAATGGCAGATGATTCAAGAGTTGTTGTTTTTGGTGAAGATACTGGATTTGAAGGCGGTGTATTTAGAGTTACAGCAGGTCTTCAAAAAAAATATGGTGTAGATCGTGTATTTGATACCCCAATTGCTGAAGCAGCAATTACAGGTAGTGCAATTGGTATGGCAATTAATGGACTCATTCCGGTTGCTGAAATCCAATTTGATGGATTTGTATTTCCAGCCTATACAGAAATCGTAACCCACATGGCAAGATATAGAAATCGTACAAGAGGCGGTTATTCTCTGCCTTTAGTTGTTCGTTTTCCAGTTGGTGGCGGTATTAGAGCCTTAGAGCATCACTCAGAGAGTCTTGAGACTTTATTAGGACATATACCTGGATTGAAAGTAGTTATACCTTCAACACCTTATGATGCTAAAGGATTATTGATTTCAGCAATTGAAGATCCAGATCCCGTTATCTTCATGGAACCTAAAAGAATTTATCGTTCAGGTAAACAAGAAGTACCTGAAGAAATGTATAGAATTCCAATTGGAAAAGCTAAGGTTGTCAAAGAAGGTACTGATGTCACGGTTGTTGCATGGGGAGCTTTCGTTCGTGAAGTAGAAAAAGCGATTAAATTGATAGAAGATGAAAACATCAGTGTCGAATTAATTGATCTAAGAACAATTAATCCAATCGATGAAGAAACAATTATTAATTCTGTTAAGAAAACAGGAAGATTCATTGTTGTTCAAGAAGCAGTTAAGACCTATGGTCCTGGTGCTGAATTGATTTCTATCGTCAATGAAAAAGCATTTCTGTATTTAGAAGCTGCACCAGCTAGAGTCACTGGGTTTGATATCACAGTGCCACTTGCTAAAGGTGAGCATTATCACTTTATACAACCAGAAAGAATAGCAGCTGAGATTAAAAAAGTTGCTAAGTTTTAAAGGGAGGTAATATTATGTATGATTTTAAATTTGCTGATATCGGTGAAGGTATTCACGAAGGAAAAATTTTAAAATGGTTTTTTAAGGTTGGCGACAAAGTCAAAGAAGGTGAAACGCTTGTCATTGTTGAAACAGACAAGGTTAACGCTGAACTACCATCACCAGTTGATGGGGTTATTGAAAAACTTGGAGCTCAAGTTGGAGATACAATTGAAGTCGGACAAACCATTGTCTTAATTAATGACGGAAGTAAGACTGAAGTAGTTGAAGACAAAAAAGAGACTGTTGAAACAAAGAAAGAATCTCTTTCTGAAGAAAAAGCAGCTGGTGTTATCGGTGAAATTGAAGTGTCATCTGAAGTCATGGCATCAAGCAATGAAACTTCAGGTTCAAAACAAACAACAGAAAATAAGGCATTAGCGACACCTGTAGCAAGACAGCTTGCTAAAGAATTAGGAGTTGACATCAAACAAGTCAACGGATCAGGTGAATTTGGTAGAGTTCTAAAAGAAGATATCTATAAAGCATCTGAAACTAAAAAGACACCTCAAACGCTAACGATACCAAAGGTATCGGTATCAGCTCAAGGTGAAGTTGAATATGTTCCTATTTCTAATTTAAGAAAAGCAGTTGTTAGAAGTATGACTTTATCTAAGCAAGTCATTCCTCATACAGTTTTAATGGATGAAGTGATTGTTGATCAGTTGGTTGAACTTAGAAACAAAGTCAAAGTACAGGCTGCAGCTCAAGACATTAAGATTACCTATATGGCATTTGTCATGAAGGCTGTTATTTTAGCATTAAAGAAATTTCCACATTTTAATGCAAGTTTTGATCAAGAAAACGAACGCATGATTTATAAGAAGTATATCAATTTAGGCATGGCTGTTGACACACCTGTTGGATTAGTTGTTCCTAATATCAAAGATGCCGACAAAAAGAGCATTCTTGAACTTGCCAAAGAGTTAAGAGAAGTTGCTGATAAGACAATTAACCGCACGGTTCAACTCTCACAACTACAAAACACAACATTTACTATTACTAATTTTGGTGCGGCTGATGTCGCATATGGAACTCCAATCATCAATCATCCTGAAGTGGGTATCTTAGGAATTGGAAAGATTTCACAAAAGCCAGTTGTAGTCAATGGTGAAATAAAGGTTGCATATGTTATGCCATTATCTCTTGCTGTAGACCATAGAGTCATCGACGGCGCAGATGCTGGAAGATTTTTATCTCAAATTAAGTCTTTATTAAATGACCCAATGATGTTACTATTAAGTTGAGGTGATGATAATTGAAAGCATATGATGTCATCGTATTAGGTGGAGGACCTGGTGGATATGTATCTGCCATTAAGGCAGCACAACTAGGAGCTAAGGTTGCTCTCATAGAAAAAGAAGTCGTTGGAGGCATCTGTTTAAATCATGGATGTATTCCTACAAAAACATTGCTCAAGAATGCGAAAGTCTACAAGACCGTTTTACATGCACTTGATTATGGTGTGGTTATTGATGGAAATTTGACGTTTGACTGGAGTTTAATGTTAAAAAGAAAGAACATTGTTGTTAAGAAGTTAACAATGGGTGTTGCTGGTCTGCTCAAGAAAAATGGTGTTGAAACTTATATTGGACTTGGAAAGGTTCTAAGTGCTAAACAAGTTGAAGTCAACGGAGAAATCTTGGAGACTAAAAATCTGATTTTAGCAACTGGAGCAAGTCCAATCATCCCTCCTATTCCTGGATTAAAGGATGCATATGAGAATAAGATTGCTGTAACAAGTAGAGAACTACTACAAATCGAAAATGCACCAAAATCACTCGTGATTATTGGTGGTGGTGTTATCGGAGTTGAATTTGCTACGATTTTCTCATCATTAGGATCAAAGGTAACAATCATTGAAAAGCTAGATGGCATATTGCCTATGATGGATGATGATGTGAGAAGTGCCTATGCTAAAATTCTTAAAAGAGAAGGCATTGAAATATATACTGATTCAGAAGTTAAGCTTGTTAAGGGTAACGAAGTGACCTATGTCAATCAAGGCAATGAGACAAAAGTTATTGGTGATACGATTTTAGTTTCTGTTGGCATGCGTCCAAATACAAACGGTTTAGAAGCTTTGAAACTGAAGATGGATCGAAATGCTATTGAAACAAATGAATTCATGCAAACAAGTGTTCCTAACGTCTATGCCATTGGCGATGTCAATGGGAAATACATGCTTGCTCATGTTGCATCAGCTGAAGGATTAGTTGCTGCACAACACATTATGAAACAAAAAGCATCCATGAGATATGATCGTGTACCTAATGCGGTTTATGGATCTCCTGAAATAGCAACTGTCGGATTAACGGAAAAAGAAGTTAAGGCTAAAGGCTTGGCATATAAAGTGTCTACCTTCCCACTTTTAGCAAGTGGGAAAGCGATGGCTGATAATGAAAAAGATGGATTTATCAAGTTGATCGTAAGTGAAAAGTATAAAGAAATACTTGGAGCTCATATCTTATCATATAATGCATCAGATTTAATTGCTGAACTTGGTGTAACGATGGAATTAGAAGGTACTGCACATGAAATTGCACATACCATTCATCCACATCCAACACTATCTGAAATCATTTTAGAAGCTGCACATGGTGCAGTAGATCTACCGATTCACATTTAACATTTTCTGGACTGTCTGATGACGGTCCTTTTTTATTTTTGCCCTTTGCAATATTTAGAATTAATTGTATTAACAAGACACAACTATAATTGTTTAATCACATTTTATTTCACAGTGTTTTCTTTTTATAAATTCATTTTTGTGTTAAAATAACGTCATGAGGGTTGGGAACTATGAAATTTTTATTGCTATACAATCCCGTCAGTGGACGGACAAATTTTAAATCACATATACCATACATCAAGGATATATTTAATCATACAATGCATGAGCTTACAATCTATGAATCAAAAGCTCCAAGAGACTTAGAGAAGATGGCACAAAAGGAATCTTCTGCATATGATGTTTTTTTAGTTGCAGGTGGCGATGGAACCATTAATGAAGTAGTCAATGGCATGATGAAATCAGAAGATAAACCTGTTTTAGGTGTTCTTCCTGGTGGTACAGCAAATGATATTGCAGCTATATTAGGTATCAATAAGAGTATTAGAAGATCTTTGGATTTATTCTTCAATGCCAAACCGGTTTTGATTGATGTCAATCAAATCAACAGTCAATATTTCATTTATACAGCATCATCAGGAATTTTATCAAGAGTCAGCTATGATGTATCAAGAAGACATATAAAAAAGTATGGATATTTAGCATATGTGATTGCAGCAATGAAAGACTTAGCATTAGATTATAAATATCCAATTAAAATAACGACACAAGATCAGACAATATCATGTGAGTGTGTCATGGTTTTGGGGCTATGCTCTAATCGAGTTGGTGGCATGAGACTCATTAATTTTTCGAATGCAAAATTAAATGATGGATTGTTTGAGCTTAGATTTTTTAAAAGAAGTAAGAAGATGTGGAGATTTAGATTCTTATCATCTTTGATTAGAGGCGGCAAGAGATTAGGTGAAGATCTTCATTTGGTTTCTAATCATTTTGTTATTGAAACTGATGATAAAGTGAGATGGAATGCTGATGGTGAATATGCATGTAGTGGTAATATTGTCATTAAGACTCATAAGGAAGCCTTGAGAGTTTTCGCAAGCGATAGGACTGTAAAAAAGTATTTATAGTTGCTGTGCCGAAATAGCTCAGGTGGTAGAGCAGCTGTCTCGTAATCAGCAGGTCGTAGGTTCGAGTCCTATTTTCGGCACCATTACTACCCTATAGAACAGCCTATATATCCCTTAGTAGAGCCAAAAAAGCGATGTAAATGATCGCTTTTTTTATGTATTTTTGGGGTGTTTTTTGAGTGAAATTGACGTTTTGGAGGGTTAAATACATGAATTTCTAGGGGCGAGAGTGAAATAGCAACAACGAACCCGTGTGAACAATTTTGAGGTTTTATAAAAAAGATGAAAAATTGGATTCTTAGAATTACATGAGTGGTTTGAAGGCTAATGTGAAGAACTATTAAAAACAGTGAAATGTATAAAAAAGTGCACACCCTTGGAGCTTCTTGGAGTTTTGGATAATAAATGTTAAATCTCAGGGGCATGAATATTCATGGGAGTGGTGTCAATATTTACGAACAGAAAACTGGTATCAACTTATAAATTGATGTGATATAATGAGGGTAATAATAAACTATTCTAAGGGGGATAAATATGAGCAGAAAAAAATACCTAATTTCTAACATCTTAATTTTTATCATTTTTGTATTTATCTCAATTAAACAAATCGTTAAATTCGTAAATATTGATACCAGATTATACATTGATAAAGGTTTTCAAGATATTATATTTATATTGATTGCATTAGCTGCTATCTTAATAATTGCCTTGCTACTATATTACTTACCATTCTTTTTTATATTGAAGAATGATTTTGTTTTTCATTTTGATATAGACCTCACTCCAATGAAGAATATAAAGATACACAATTTCAAAGTTTCTTCATTTGGATACAAACATAAAAAATTTATTCAATTAAGAGTGATTCGCTGTTGATTCATAGTTGATTTTTTTAAAATTAACTATGAAAGGATAAATTATGAAAAGAATATTAAACATTATTTTTTTGTTACTTATAGTAGCAATTATTATCATGGAAATTTTTCCACCGATTAACCAACTTATTTTAATAATAAAGAATGTATTTATATTTTGGGTTCTTGCATGGGCTATATATACATTAACAACATACTTGTCAAAAACACTTATCAAAAGATTTTCTCTATCGGGAATTAAAGAAACATTTGTCCTAATAGGAAAAGTTGCAATTTTCAGTTTACTCTTGGTTTCCGTTGGAGTATTTCAATTTAACTCCTTTAAATTTAGTCAAACACCATTTGCTGAAGGTTGTAAATATTATGATCAATATAATAATCTCATATACCAGAGTGAATTTTATGGGAATACACCTGAACTAAATATATATGCTCAGGATGAATTTAACTTAGGGTTTGAAGTTGAAGAACAACTTATGCTCGAAGATATAAGAACTACAATTGGCGCGGATCAAGATATTCAACTTTCTCACGCAAAACTTGATATGTATAGGTTAACAACAGTTGATATTCAATATAATATTGATCACAAAATAATTAGTTTAAATTATAAGGTATCACAATATAATAACACTTTAAGTGAGACACATAACCAAACACAATACTATAGCTTTAATCAAATAATTAGCAATTCTTATGTTGACCAATTTGAAAGCAATGTTAATGAAGCTGTATATCAAAATCGTTTTGATTACATAATAACAGAACAATTAACACATCACCAATTTGTTTCTGAAGATTATGCAACTATCAGATATTATATAGAAGATGGATACGAAAGTGAAAATGATACTCTCTATCACTTAGTTAAGGAATATGAAAATGATGAAGGAAACCTTGTCAACGAAGAGATTGCTTCAATTAATTATATTAGACATAACGAAGTATATGAATATCTTATCACTTCCATTAATCATGGTGATACAACCAGTAACAAAACAATTGACATTGTTTTTAGGGAAAAGAATATTAGTTATAATTATAGAGAATCCTTAAACTCTTCAGTCTCTATATCTCAGACAACATATTCTGAATTTTCAAGTTATAAAAATATTTCAACGATAAGAAGCAAAGAATTCCTATATAGTGGAGAAACTACTTCTTATGAAGTTTATTCCTTCAGAGTATTAAAACAAATCAATGGCAATTTTCTGATTCAAAAACAACTTAATTTGTATCAACAAATAGATGATACTGTTTATGGTCACAAAGTAACATATCTGAAATATACTGATCAGTCATATATAGATTACCTTCGATATGGCGAAAACATAAAAGATTTAAGAGGAGATCCATATTTCGAATATAATCCAGGATTAACAAGTGGACTTTTATATAAACTATATGATATAGAGTATCAGTTAGCAAACAACAATATAACCTACAATACTTTTTACAGCAACTTTGCATTTTTAATATTCGAGTAGAAATGTACAGAAGATACCTAATTAGAAGAATATTAGCACTCTAATTAGGTATTTATCTTTATAAATTTAAATGTATCATACAATAATCATAGATAAACTTATGGGCTTTACAAAGCCAAAAAAACCCCAAAGTAAGCGAGTTAATTTCGGGTTCTATTTTCGGCACCATTACCACCCTAAAGAAATGCTTATATATCCCTTAGTAGAGCCAAAAAAGCGATGTAAACTATCGTTTTTTTTATACATTTTTGGGGTGTTTTTTGGGTGAAATTGATGTTTTGAAGGGTTAAATACATGAATTTCTAGGGATGAGAGTGAAGTAGTAACAACGAACCCGTGTGAACAATTTTGATGTTTTGTAGAAAAGATGAAAAATCGACACCTTAGAAATATATGAGTGGTTTGCAATCTAAAACCACGAACTATAAAAAACAGAAAAATGTATAAAAAACTACATATCCTTGGAGCTTCTTGGAGTTTTGGGTAGTAATTGTTAAATTTCAGAGGTATGAATATCTATGACTGTGGAATAGAAAAATACTGATAATTTTTTGCTGTTTATTGTTTTTTATTGCATGGTATAATAACTATAAATCATTAATCCGTTCTTTGGGGGTACATATGAAAGAAAAACACGTATTCTTAACAAGTTTATTTTATATTATCGGAGGTGCTATATTAGTGCTTTTTATGATTGCTGCAAGTGTAGTTATGCTATACGCAATTATTGTAGCTCAGGGTAATCCTACAATAAAGTATGCATATATTATTTTTGGTATAAGTGTTTTTGGAGCAATTCTATTTGTGTATGTTTTTGGTAATAAATTAGTTCAATGGGTAATTATTGATAAAAATAGAATCAGATCAAGAAATATCTTTAAAACCATATTGGAAGTTCAATGGAAGGATATTAAAGAAGTAGTTCTTGTAATGTTCAATATTAGTGGAGCTGGAACTGCAGTCAAATGGATAGTTCTAAAAGAT
>Ga0180007_10000570_pt1 | contig 59382 bp, 57 predicted proteins | sample MM_PC_MetaG_FD_121122 | JGI IMG/M metagenome (GOLD analysis project Ga0180007, IMG submission 121122) | Groundwater microbial communities from the Aspo Hard Rock Laboratory (HRL) deep subsurface site, Sweden - MM_PC_MetaG | ecosystem: Environmental > Aquatic > Deep subsurface > Groundwater...
GTCATCCCAGGCCTGAGTATACATGTTAGGGAAATAGTCATTGTATTCAATCTCGTCATAAAGCATGTGGTTTCTCTGTCTTGCGGGGCCTTCATCAAGGAGGTAGTAGAACCAGAGAGCTTCTGATAATTCCATATAGCCTTCAAGAATGTTGTTGCTGCTAACTATACCAATAGTATCACTACTCCACATTGCCTGAGCTGATGCAGTTGTAGTTATCCCGGTGTATGTACTGTTTGCCCGTGCATAGGCTCCATTTGATGTAAAGAGACTGTCTGGATTCCGGAACCAGTTACTTTTAGGGTCAGATGCTGGAAACTGGTAATGCCCAAGATTCGACGGACAGAAAACGACAAGCATGCCGAGATCTTCACAATACCCATAGTAATCCTGGAAATATTCTTGCTCTGCCCATTCCCATCCATGGGTTCCTGTCATATGACGCCACATAAAACTACATAGCTGTTCAATTCTGATTCCTTCATATGTCGGCCAGAAGTTTGCATTTACTCGCTGCCCTACAATTGGAATTTAATTTTCGGGGGGCGTTACCGGGTCCGCAGCAATTGCAATATTCAAGAGAAACAAAACAGCTGTCAGAAAGAAAATAGCCTGGTGGATAGGTTTCATAATGTATGTCATCCTCTCAGCAATGTAATAATGCAAGGACATTCTGTTCTGGTCAATGTACGACTTTGCTATTTTGTTTTCAAATATGATAGTAGCAGGCAAAACCAGTACAGAGGCGGATACATGGACCTGTTCAAAGCGGAATCGTCGACCCACGAAGGTCACAGGAACCGCTCTTCAGAACGCATGCTCCATAGCCGGACTCCTCCTTACAACAGAGCATCAAAAGAAGCACCGAATACGGAACCGTACATTCGGTGCTGCGGGAGGCGATAGCTGAAAAACTTTCGCCTGCAAGAAGATAGGGCAGTGATATCGCTTAAGGCAATACCTTCAGAATGGGATCAACTGATCTCAGAGAGCCTCCGGTGATGTGAGCCGCTTCCCTGCAGCCTCCATCGCATTCAAGTTTTCGGGAGCACCCCCAACACTGATCAGGAAGGTACTTCTTCATTGTGAATGTGTTCCAGTAGTCATTATTCTTCAGGTCTTTCCAGGTATCAAAGTGATTCAGCCTGACTTCCGAATGGTTGCATACCCTTACAAATCCCGATGGGTCTATAACGAAGAAACCCTTTGCTGCAGAACATCTTGTACCAACTTTAAGGGTCTTGAGATTCAGCCCGTCGGTGATGCACAGTGGAATTTCGGTTCCCAGATTACCCTGACGTCCGGCCCGAGTGAGAACATCATCGGCAACAGTGAGCATTTCTCTTACCTGAGGAGTGGAAAGAGAAAGCGTTTCAGCATAACCCAACCCACGGCCACCTGGAAGAAACCTGTTCATGAGGAGCTGCTCCGCACCAGCAAGGAGAGCTGCGGAAATTGTGTTTCTGAGCTCGTGAATGTTAAGTGCCGTAACGGTGCTGTTCACTGTGGTGCGAATGCCTCTTTTGCGGGCCTCTCTGAACCTGTCAAGAACCAGATCAGCATGATCGAATCCTGTGTGCTCCTTAAAAGTGGAAAGACCGGGCAGGCTCATGCTTAGCTTCACATCGATCTTCTTCAGGCTATCCATAACCTGATTGCTAACTGGAAAACCGTTGGACAGCAGATAGATATCAGGGCTCACCGTGTGAGTGATCAGTTCACCATCAACAGTTTCTGTTTTTTCAACCCGCAGCGAAGATGTATAGGTAAGAATATCAAGGCAATCTTCCCTCAGCAGGGCTTCTCCTCCTGTAAACGCGAAACTGGCTATACCCAGAGAGCAGAGTTCAGCAATAATGCTCTTCCACTGAACTGTAGAAAGCTCTTCCAGCCTGTCAAATCTGCTGTCGGGAGCTTCCCAGGGGCACGAGCAGAAAATGCAGTTGTGATTGCATCTGTAAGTCATTTCCAAAACGGCGTTTGCGGGCAGAAAGGAAGGCGAACGGAGTCTCATCATTCCTCCACCAGCCCTAAAAGCAGTCTGATTCTTCCAGCACCTTCCAGCAGAGGCATCTGACCGTCGTTGGAAGTTGTGAAATACAGATTGCCCGAAAGGAATGATTCCAGTCTCATGAGATCTACTGCCTGAACTGCGTTCGCAACCTCTTCTCCGGTTTCAGTGACGACGCGAAGAACAAGGTAAGGTTCATGCCCGGGCTCGGGGGAGCAGAAATCGCAGAAAAGGCTCTCGTCCAGCAGTATCTCAAAATCGGTTATGGCGTTGATGGATTCGGCTCTTCTGCGGCAGTCATCCAGCGTCCACTCAATGAATGCCGTATTCGAATCGCTGTAGAGAGTTTTTTCTCCGCATGTCGGGCAGATGTATTCGGCCACAGAAGGCACCATCATCGGTGCATAGCACATGGCACCCATCACAGGTTCTGGGGATTCTTCTTTTTCCAGACGGGAAATCAGATCGTTGATCTGGTTTCGGGAGAGAGCTTTTATGGAAGTAGAGCTAATGGCAGCACCTTCTGCGGCTGATTTGATTTCGGAGGCGCGCAGGCTTCTTGTAAAGCCTGCAGCAGCTGAAACTACCAGAAGAAAACACGCTCCTGCTATGTACCACACACATACTCCTTTTTCTCTTGAACACCACGGCAAAGGAATTGCGTGAGTTCGCTTCGATAAACTGGTTTGAAATCAATTCCACTGTAAGGATGCTTCAGCACTCCAGGAACCGGTGTCAGGGAGTAACGTCCCATAAGCCGCCCGTGAGCCCCAGCAGTTCCCTCAGTCTTCCTGCGTTTTCACGCAGAGGAATCTGTCCGTCGTTGGAGGTTAAGTAGTAAAGATTACCCTGAAGGAATGAGTCGAGCATTCTCAGGTCTTCAATTGAAACCTTGCTGGCAATTCTCTCTCCATCTTCAGGTATTACCACAAGAACGAGGCTGGGATCCTCTTCGCCGTCTTCCGGTGAACAGAAATCGCAGAAGAGCGTTTCATCCAGCTCAATCTGAAATTCTGTATTTGAGTTGATGGATTCAGCAAGGCGTCTGCAGTTCTGAAGCTCCCATTCGATAAATGCAGACTGATAGAAACTGTAGATGGTTTTCTCTCCGCAAACCGGGCAGATGTACTCGGCGGAAGTTGGGCAGGCCATCGGTTCATAGCACATTGCACCCATAACAGGATCGGGTGCCGGTTGGTTTTCCAGCCGGGCAAGAAGCCAGTTAACCTGCTGCATGGAGAGGTTTTTTATCTCAGCAGAATTGATGGCAGACTCGCCGGTACCGGTTTTAAAAGCCGTTAACGCCTTTCCTCTGGTAAAACCCGCTGCAGCGGTAATCGCCAGAACAACACATGCGCCTGCTATATACCACATTTGTCACTACTCTTTCTCTTCAGCAGTGCTTTTGGCAGTGCTGAAGCTGAACAGGCTCTTCACTCTTTTTCAAGCCCCAGAAGCTGCCTCATTCTTCCGGCATATTCCAGCAGCGGCATCTGTCCGTCTGTATCTGTGGTGTAGTACAGATTGCCCTGAAGGAAGGAATCAAGCATTCTCAGATCAAGCTCAGAAACTCTGTTTACTATAGGTTCGCCTTCTTCGGGTTTTACAACAAGAACAAGACCGGGGCTCTGATCATCGTAATCCGGTGTACAGAATTCGCAGAAAAGAGATTCATCAAGTTCCACCTGGAATTCAGTGGATGCGTTGATCGATTCAACTATTCGACGACAGCCCTGAAGCTGCCATTCGATGAATTCCGACTGTGTGTAGTTGTAGATGGTCTTCTCGCCGCATACTGGGCAGATGTATTCGGCAACAACAGGGGGGGCCATCGAGTCATAACACATTGCACCCATCACCGGGCCGGGAGCCGGCTGACTCTCAAGCCGGGCAAGCAGCCAGTTAACCTGCTGCATAGATAGTACTTTAATGGAAGCTGAATTGATAATAGACTCTACTACACCTGTTTTAACTGATGAACCAGATTTCGCTCTGACAAATCCGGCTGCAACCGAAACGGTCAGAACAACACATGCAACTGCGACGTACCACATTGGTCACTCCTCTGTCAGGCCAAGAAGTTCCCTCATTCTGTCGGCGTATTCCAGAAGAGGTATCCGGCCTTCGTTTTCTGTAGTGTAAAACAGATTACCCTGAAGGAAGGAATCAAGCATTCTAAGATCGATCTCTGTTACTCCGTTCACTATTGCCCGGCCTTCCTCGGGTCTGACAACAAGGAAAAGACCGCAGTTCCCGATGCTTTCCTCCGGTGTGCAGAATTCACAGAACAGTGTTTCATCAAGTTCAACCCTGAACTCGGTGCGGGAGTTGATTGATTCAATCATCCTGCGACAGGCTTGAAGCTCCCATTCGCTGAATGCCGACTCTGCGCAGTTGTAGACGGTTTTCTCGCCGCATACAGGGCAGATGTATTCAGCAACAACGGGAGATGCCACCGCCTGGTAGCACATAGCGCCCCAGACAGTATCGGGAGCCGGCTGGCTCTCAAGCCGGGCAAGAAGCCAGTTGACCTGCTGCATGGAAAGGCTTTTTATGGAAGCGGAGTCTATGATGCGGTCAACCGTACCAGTTTTTACGGCGGAAGCAGTTTTACCGCCGGCGAAGCCCGCTGCAGCCAGAAGGGCCAGTACAACACCTGCACCTGCGACATACCACATTGGTCACTTTTCTTTCTCTTGAGTGCTGTTTTCAGGCAGCACCCAAGAATAGTGGATTCTGAAATGATCCGAGGCGCAAAAGGTATACAAGTCTGCCGGGCTTTTATTCCGGCTGAGATGAGTTTTCCGCCGTTGCTGAAAAAGCAGCTGCATTTGCCATCCGCATCGTTTCAGGGTTCATGAACGAGAAAATGTATATGCTGAGCGGTGAAGTCAATTCGCAATCACAAGAGGAAGGACTGAACGGTGGTCTCTGCAGTTCCGAAAACGCCCAGGTGAACCGCGGAACAATCCCACTGTGTTTCACAGATGAAACTCACTCGGACACTGGTGTTTCAAAACCGCACTGCCGGTCTGCTCCTGAGTCCTGCATTCATGGAATTGACAGGGGAAAAGCATTATTGCATACTAACCAAATAGTTAAACCATTTAGTTAACTGGAGGAAGTATGTCTCCAAACAATGACGAGGAAATACTTGATGCCGCCGCGGCAGTTTTTGCCGAAAAAGGCTTCAGCGGTGCAAGAATTGATGAAATAGCCTCGAAAGCCGGAGTGAACAAAGCGATGCTGTATTATCGTGTGGGGGATAAACAAGAACTGTACAGAAGGGTTGTACTCAGAGGGCAGCGGGGTTTTCAGAAAGCGATAATGAAAGCCATCGAAACAACTTCCACTGCTCCGGAAACCCTGGCACAAGCTCTTTTGGGAATTGCTGAAAGTGCAGACGAAAACCGGCTGATACCCTCAATTATTCTACGGGAACTCGCCGGGCGTGCCGGAACACTTCCCAAAGAGGGTCTGGATGGAGTGAAGGGCTTTATGGACACCGTAAGATCCATTGTTACAATGGGGGTTGAAGAGGGTTTATTCAGAAGCGTCGATCCCGTTGCACTTCAGTTTCTTGTTATAGGGGGAATTTTTACACTCTCCCTCAGTTCAGAGATGCGGAAGGAACTCAGCCCCCATAATCCCGGACCGCTCGGTCATAAGGAGATAAGCTCAGCTCTTCTGGACATCATAGCCCACGGCATTATCAGGGAAGGAATCTGATTATGAATGTGAAGTACGCCGTCCTTCTGCAAGTTCTTTTTCTTCTGGCATGCCACGGGAAAGATGCCGGTCTTTTTTCCGGCAGCATCGAGATAGATGAGGTAAGAATCTCCTCGAGGGTTGCAGGGGAGATTGTGGAGCTCAATGCAGCCGAGGGTGATCAGATACAGCAGGGACAGACACTTGTCAGAATAGATCAGACAGAATACGGGTTTGCACATTCCCAGACTGAAGCAGCACTGACAATTGCCCGGGCTCAGCTGGAAACCGTCATTGAAGGTACCAGGCGTCAGCAGATCATCTCTGCGTCAGCAGGTGTTCGATCAGCCGGGGCGGTAATGAACCAGACTGCAACCGATCTTTCAAGAACCCGGGAGCTGGCGGAAGCAGGGGCGGTCTCCGATCAGAGACTGCAGGCTGCGGAAACCGCTGCGGTTCAGGCAGAAGCCCAGTACAATAATGCAGTGCAGAGCTATTCTCTGGCGGTAGAGGGTGCTCGGTCAACAGAGATACAGGCGGCTTCCGCTGCTGTCGAGTCGGCTGTTGCTGCAGAACAGCTTGCTCTTCAGAGGCTGGAATGGACAGAGATAGCTTCACCACTAACCGGCAGCGTTACCGGAACGAATGTCATGGCCGGTGAGAATGTGACACAGGGAATGACACTGCTCATGGTTGCAAATCTTGATTCTGTGAAGGCGGTATTCTACATTTCCCAACCGTACCTCTCATCGGTTACCACAGGCGGCACCGTTACCGTAACGGCGGGAACAGATCAGACGGAGTCTGTTGCGGGCGTAATAACACGAATTGCCGATCAGGCGGAGTTCACCCCTTCCCGGGTGGAAACCCGAGATGGCAGAACGAGCCTTGTTTACCGGATAGAAGCGGTTGTACCAAATCCGGGGGGCATCTTTAAAGCCGGGATGCCTGTTGATGTGCGGGTTTCAGCAATCCAATGAGCAGAGATTCTGTGGAAGTTGCAGGTATCGAGAAGTCTTTCGGAGCAGTACATGCACTGAAGGGCATCTCTTTCAATGCAGCGAAAGGAGAGGTATTCGGTCTTGTGGGCCCTGATGGTGCTGGAAAAACCACCACAATGAGAATTCTTGCGGCAATTCTCTCGCCTGACCGTGGCAGAGCGTCGGTGCTGGGATGGGACACAGTAAGGAACAGTTCAGAAGTTCACGACAGAATTGCCTACATGAGTCAGAGGTTCGGTCTTTATGAGGATCTTACTGTTGAGGAGAACCTTGCATTCTATGCTGAAATGTATGGAGTCGAAAAAACTGAGCTGCTTCCCAATACGGAACAGCTGCTTGGCTGGAGTTCTCTTTTCCCTTTCAGAAAAAGACCTGCTGGAAAACTCTCAGGAGGAATGAAGCAGAAGCTGGGTCTGGCCTGCGCACTTGTTCACACACCAGAACTTCTTCTGCTGGATGAACCTACTAACGGAATAGATCCTGTATCACGGAAAGAATTCTGGATACTTCTTTATGAACTGGTTGAAAACGGGCTTTCGATAATTGTAACGACTGCCTACCTGGATGAGGCAGAAAGATGCCATCGCCTTGCATTCATCAACAAAGGGGAGATAACTGCTGTTGGAACACCCGGGGAAATAATTGCCCTTGTTCCCGGTGGAGTTCTGAAATTCCAGTCAGCCAATCCCTTTCTGGAATCAGGAAAACTGTCAGAGCATACGGATGCAGTTTCAACGGTTTTCGGTAAAACCGTTCATGTGATGGGGCGCATCTCCGAAATGGAAATAAGGAGCACCCTTGGCAGAAATATGGACATAGTCCGGGAGAAAGGGTCTGTTGAGGACGCCTTTGTATATCTCACGGAAATCTCACATGGCTGAGCCGGTTGTCGTTCTCCAGAACCTTACCAAGACATTTGGAAGCTTTACCGCGGTGGACAGCATTTCATTTTCGGTGAACAAAGGTGAGATCTTCGGTTTTCTCGGAGCGAACGGAGCCGGAAAATCCACAACGATCAGAATGCTCTGCGGTATTCTCAGACCCACTTCCGGAACAGGTCTTGTGGGCGGAGTGGATATTACGAAAACTCCCGAAAAGGTAAAAAATTTCATCGGCTACATGAGCCAGAAATTTTCCCTGTACGATGATCTGACCGTAGAGGAGAACCTGAACTTCTTCGCTGGCATTTACAGAGTAGAGAACAGAAAAAGGGCAGTGGAAAACGCTCTTGAAAAGGCGGGTCTGGAAAACAAGGGCACTAGTATCACCGGCAGTCTACCCGTAGGGTGGAAGCAGCAGCTTTCACTTGCCGGCGCTGTTATGCACAACCCCGCTATTCTTTTTCTTGATGAACCCACTTCAGGTGTAGACCCGGTCACAAGAAGGAAATTCTGGGAAACCATCCACTCGCTTGCTGAAAACGGCACAACAGTATTTGTTACTACGCACTACATGATGGAAGCAGAATACTGTGACCGACTTGCGATAATGCGCGGGGGGAAACTGATTGCCCTGGGCACCCCGGCAGAGCTCAGGCAGAGCACATCGTGCAATACCCTGGAAGAGGTGTTCATAGCTCTTGTACAGGAGGGGCAGAAGTGAAACTCCGTCGCATCAGGGCCATTGCCCGAAAGGAATTCATACATGTTCAGCGAGACCCCAGAAGCCTTGCAATGGGAATTGCAATTCCCGTGCTTCTTCTGGTTCTTTTTGGATATGGGCTGTCACTTGATGTAGACCATGTACCCCTTGCAATATGGGACATGGACGGAACAGTAAGATCCAGAGATCTGGTAAGGTCATTCACCGCCTCTGAAGCTTTCGAGGAAACAGCGGTGTGTCACTCTCTTCGAGAGACCGAGCTTGCCATACAGTCAGGGAATGCCACCGCGGCAATCGTCATTCCTGCAGGCTATTCCTCTGATTTGGAAAGAGGGAAGGAAGTCACTGTTCAGTTTCTGGTTGACGGCAGCGACTCGAACACAGCAAGGCTTTCCATCATGTACGCCGAGGGCATAATCGGGTCGAACAAAGCTGGAGCCATCAGCATGGTTTCCGCCTACAATCCGGGCATGAATACCACATGGTCAATTATTCCAGGGCTTATCGCGATAATTGTGAATGTGATTGCAGCAATGCTCACATCGCTCTGCGTTGCAAGAGAATGGGAGAACGGAACCATGGAGCAGCTGATCTCCACCCCGGTTCGTAAAGCGGAGTTCATCACCGGCAAGCTCATTCCCTACTACTGCATTGGTGCTATTGATATACTCATTGCGGTTCTCATGGCTGTATTCCTTTTCGGAATTCCCCTTCACGGAAGTTTCATAGCACTGGCAGGGGTCAGCGGTGTGTTTCTCATGGGAGCTCTGTCTGTTGGAATACTCATCAGCACCGCAGCCGGGTCACAGCTTCTTGCGAGTCAGCTGTCACTGATTATTACCTTTCTGCCGGGGTTTCTTCTTTCCGGTTTCGTCTATGATATTGCCGCGATGCCGGTGGTGGTGGCTGGTATTACCAGAATCATTCCTGCGAGGTATTTTGTTACTCTGCTCAGGTCGATTTTTCTCAAGGGTGCCTGGGGTACTGCTCTTTCTGTCGATCTTGTTCTTCTGACCACATTCACCGTTCTTGTTCTCGCTGTCACCTTCAGAAAACTGAAGCTCAGTCTGGATGGCAGATGATGCTGAACAGGTTGGGCTTCATGCTGAAAAAGGAGCTTCTTCAGACCTTTCGCGACCCCAGAATGAGAATGGTCGTGTTTGCAGTTCCCGTCATTCAGACTCTTGTTTTCGGCTATGCGGTCACCACCGATGTTAACAGGGTGGAAACCGGGATAGTAGACATGGCTGATACACCACAATCCAGAGAGACGGTTCGAAGATTCACAGCTTCCGGCATATTTGTTAACAGGCCTGTGGGGAGTTCATACAAAAGTGCGTGGACAGCAATGGATCAGGGCGAGATTCAGGCCATGATCCTTATCGACGAAAACCGGAACATTCAGTTCGTTACCGATGGATCCCGTGGAATCTCTGCCGGTGTCGCAGCCGGGTATGCTGCTTCTATTCTCAGCAGGAACACCGCAAGGCAGGTAACAGTTGAGGCAAGAGCATGGTACAACCCTCTTCTTGAAAGCCGCAACTTCTATGTACCGGGTGTTATAGCAATGATGGTAATGGTGGTGACACTGATTCTCAGCAGTATGGCTGTGGTCAGGGAAAAAGAAATCGGCACCATGGAACAGATAATGGCTACACCCATTAAAAGATGGGAGTTCATTCTTGGCAAAACCCTTCCCTTTGCCGCCATTGGAATAGTGAATGTTATTGTAGTAAGCGCGGTGGCCGTACTCTGGTTTCATATTCCCCTTGAAGGCAGCATCCCCCTTCTTTTCCTGGGCGCGGTTCTGTATCTGATGAATACCCTTGGAACCGGTCTCTTGATATCAACGGTAAGCCGCACGCAGCAGCAGGCAATGCTCAGTGCATTCTTCTTCATATTTCCGGCAACTCTGCTCTCGGGATTTGCCTTTCCCATCGCCAACATGCCTCCTTTCATAAGGGCAATAACCGTTCTGAACCCTGTCAGATACATGATGACAATACTCAGGGAAATCTTTCTTAAAGGAAATGGGCTTGAAATCCTCTGGCCGGATTACGTTGCTCTGCTTCTGCTTGGTCTTGGTCTTCTTGCAACGGCAACACTCCGCTTCAGAAAAACTCTGTGAAATCGTTGGGTTATCTGATCACTCTGAAAAAATAGACTTTATTCTACCGAAAGTTGTGTTCGCAGTGGCTTGGTTGTAGTCTGTAATACAGAAATTATCAAGGTAGAACATCGGAGCTGCGGTTTCAAAGTTGCCGCCAAGTCCGGCTGCTCCTATTGCGAGGTCATAAGTGTTGTCCTGGATGTTTGAATTGACAGTTCCGTTAACGGATACCTTGAGAATAGCGGGGCTGCTGCCTGTTACCTCGAAGGCTACATCGTACCAGGTATCCTCGTTCAGGGGGTAGAAGAAATCATTGGTAAGGATAGTAAAGTCACCCGTAGCATTTACATAAGCAATTACCGTGGCGCCTATTGAGCCATACAGGCGATAGATCCCTCCGATGTAACAGTCACCCGTGACGGGGTTCATCCGGGCCAGAAGACCGACAATCGCGCCGGCTCCGTTGAATTTGATATCTGATCTTATCACCCCGTCGGAACAGACAAGCCCCCCCAAACATGCATAAGCCAGATATTTCCGGCTGCCCCAGACAGTTTCGACTATGCCGTTGCCGCCGTCATCAGCGGCGACAAGATTGCCGCCTGTGTCAAGTCTGAGCCAGTAGATTGAATCGCCAAGATCTTCTCCGGGGGAGTATCCGTCAAAATCGTCGGTGAAGCTGGCAGCCATGAGAATTGACGGCAGAATCAGGAAAACCAGCATTGTTTTCATAACTTACATTCTCCTTTGAAAGTGGTGAAGACTTGCTGCACAATACCCGAATTTGTAAGGGAGTCAAGCTTCAACCGACCCATTCACAGTAACCAACTGCTGTATATTACCCGCGGCAACCCCGGGGTTGATCACCGTGCATTGGCAGAACAGGAGAGCGAAGATGCACCTCTTAAAATATATAACTTCAGAGCAGATTCTTGTGCAGATTGAGGTTGAAGACCAGAACGATCTGTTCAGGCGAATGATTCACGCCATAGCTTCACCTGACTATATGCGGAAAAACCCCCGGTTGACCGAAGAAAGCATTCTTCAGGCAATTCTTACCCGGGAGTCGCAGCGGTCAACTGCGATTGGAAGGGGGATGGCTCTTCCGCATGCCAGGATGGCCAGTGTTGAAACACTGGGGCTATCAATAGCAACGTTAAAAAGCCCAACGGTGTTTGCTCCCGATACCGAGCCTGTGTGTCTGCTGTTCATGGTGCTTACACCGGAAAATAAACCAAGCATTTCCCTTCAGGTTATGGCGGGTATGCTGCGATACCTGGCCAGCGAAGAAGAACGAACCCGTTTCTGCGCTCTGGAAAGCCCGGATGAGGCGTATCGCCTTTTAACAGGGGTCAACCTGCGTATAGATTCCCCGATTTGCGCCAGGGATATCATGCGTTCCCCCGGCTTTTTTGTTCACCCGGAAACATCTCTTCAGAGCACTGCCCGTCTGATGTTCGAGGAGCATCTTGATGTGCTTCCAGTTCTGGATCATCAGAAGCGCATTACAGGGGAGATAACAACCAACCGGCTCTTTCGCTTCGGTTTACCGGATTTCTTTCAGAAACTGCAGAGCGTATCATTCATTGCAGAGTTCGATCCGTTTGAAAAGTATTTCGAGGTTGAAGCCAAATCAGAGGCCAGAGATCTTATGCTGAAGGAATTCGGTACTGTTCCGCCCGAATACACCATGCTTGAAATCATCTTTGCCCTGGCGGTAAAAAGATACCCGCAGTTGTACATAGTCGACGAAGAAAAACACTGGATCGGAACGATCGACCGCAGTACCGTTCTCGACAAAGTCATTAACTTTTAGGAGCCACCATGACCGGCTGCATAGTGATATTTCTGATCGCTTATCTATTCATTGCAACAGAGTGGGTAGAAAAAACCATAGCCGCACTGCTGGGTGCAGCTGCGGTTATTATGCTTCACTACATCCCCTATTCGGAAGCACTGCAGAAAGTTGACTTGAATGTAATCTTTCTGCTGATCGGCATGATGATGATTGTCAATATATTGATGGGCACAGGCGTTTTTGAGTGGATCTCGATCAAACTTGCCCGGCTTGCCCGTGGTAACGGTATTATGATTATGCTTCTCTTTTTGTTTACAACTGCTCTGCTGTCTGCTTTTCTTGACAATGTCACCACGGTGATCCTTATTGCCCCTATCACCATTCTGCTGACACAAATTCTGGAGATACCAACAGTTCCCATTCTGATACTCGAAGCGGTGTTCTCCAACATTGGAGGCACGGCAACCCTCATCGGAGACCCGCCGAACATATTGATAGGTTCGGAAACATCGTTTTCCTTCAACGATTTTCTCTTCAACCTGGGTCCCATTATTCTTGTTATTGTGCTGGTCAGCCTGGCTGTGGTTTTTGTTCTGTTCCGGAAGAACACCGCCACCCGCGAGTCTGCCCGTAACCGGATTCTTCGCTCGCATCCCGAAGCAGCAATACTTCAGCCGGTGGTTTTGAAAAGGGCACTGGTTGTTTTTGCTCTTGTTCTTGCAGGCTTTTTCCTGGGTCGTCAGCTGGACATCGAACCGGGTATTGTGGCCCTTGCCGGAGGGCTGCTCATGGCAATGGTCTGCGGTGTTGATCTGCACAAGATAATGGCCAATGTGGAATGGAATACAATTCTGTTTTTTATCGGGCTGTTCATGCTGATAGGCTCACTTGAGTACTCGGGTGTTTTTGAGCAGATGGGTACCCTGATACTTGGTATGAGCGGTGGTCAGCTTCTTCTTACCACCATGACTATTCTATGGTTCAGTGCATTTGCCTCGGCGATTGTAGACAACATTCCCCTGGTGATGGCAATGATTCCCCTTGTTAAAGGAATTGTACCGGCCTTTGCAGTTCAAATGGGGCTTACCGAAACTCCAGAGCTGATTCATGTTCAGATTGAGGCACCTCTATTCTGGGCTCTGGCTCTGGGCGCATGCCTTGGCGGCAATGGCAGTCTGGTTGGTGCTTCCGCCAATGTGGTGATAGCTCAAGTAGCAAAACGCAATAACTATCACTTCTCTTTCTGGCAGTTTACGCGCTATGGCCTGCCTTTTATGCTTTTAAGCCTGATACTCAGCACGGCATACCTTTACATACGCTTTTTTATGCCCTGACAGGATGATTCAGGCCCGATGGCCGGTGTTCGGGGGTAAACCGGGATTCGCTCTAAACCAGCCTGCTTCCTTTTCGTATCTCAGCTATGTGGGAAACAATAAGATCGGTATCGGGATCGGTTATTGAGGGAACCCTTCTGTTCGTGTACAAAGCCCTTGGCTTGAGAATGGCAATGCTCCATGGAAGAACATCATCGGGGTTCATGTGCTTTTCGGCAAAATTGAGCCTTGCAATTCGCCTGAGATACCACAGGGAAGACAGTCTGTCGAACTGCTCGCTGGTGCTTTCAACTGCAGTAACGCTCATCTTCCCTCGTTGCTTCTGTCTCTCCAGCTCTACCAGAAGCCGTTCCAGGATATCTGCCCAGATGCCGTCCATTTCCAGAAAAATTTTCATGAACCTGTCTGTCATTTTCCCGCCGGAAATTGCAGCCCCGGCAGCAAACATTGCAAAGGCATGCTGCATATCGGACCATGGCTTGAATGGATCGGACTGTGTTACTCCCGCCATTCCATCCGCTGCCAGCACGGGAGCTGCCTTGAAGTCTGCAAGGGCTGTATTCAGGAGAGTTCTGTGGTACTCAGGGTTGCCAGGACCACCGGCAGACAGAAGAGAAGATTTGAGAACATGTTCAAGCAGATTGTACAGAAGGGCGGATCTGCCCGGAAACTCCCTGATGTCGTACCAGAATATTTCAGAGGCATTGAGGCCATTTCTTCCACTGTAATGGGTGAAGGAAATCACGAAGCTGTCTTTATCCGTACTGAACTTCCATCTGGAGTAGTTGGATCTTGACGTAACTTCCAGGCTGGATATCTCACTGCAGGAAATACTGCTTGACTTTTTGATCTTCGACAATTTTCCATCTGCTCTGAAAGAATGGTATCTCTCAGCTGTGAGGAGTTCACCTCCCGCTCCGAAAAGGTTTTTGGACAAATCCATAAGAAGGATTTCTGCTGGACTGCTTCCGGAACCCAGAAGCTGAAGAGCTTTTCCGCCGAATCGCTCTCTCAGATCGACCTGTTTCAGGGCGGTTTCCGCGTCGATGTTCATGAATTCCCTCCGTTGTTCTGATTTGTGTTAATGTTAACATATAATAGGGCAAATCTGATATGCAGGGAAGGGAGACGGTCTTTCAGGGTTCCCGCCTGACTCCCGAATCCGGTTCTGCAATGTACCTTTGACCTTTCTTGGTAAATTCGTGATTATTGCCGGGCGGGAAACAGCCACAGGATTGGAGAAAATGCGAGTTACACTTTTGTATCCCAGTTATGGATCAGAAAGCCATTCTCTTTATTTTCCTTTTGGGCTGGCCTATGTTGCATCGTCATTAACTGATGCAGGACATACCGTTACAGTGGTAGACATGGAAGGAGACAGGCTATCGGTAGCTGAGGCTTTCCGCCGTATTGTCGACTCGTCTCCCCGGTTGGTTGCATTCGGCGGTATGGTGACCAGATTTCGCTTTGTAAGGGAACTGGCCCTTCTTATCCGGAAGGAAATGCCTGGAGTTTTCATCACCGCAGGCAACAGCGGTGCTACTACGGTACCTGACATATACCTTGAATCATGCAGACTTGACTGCGTTGTGCTGGGCGAGGGTGAAATCACGGCCGCTGAACTGGTGAACACACTTGAGGTCGGGGGAGACTGGAGGCAGGTTCCCGGTATCGCCTGGCTCAACCTTCAGGGAGAACTTGTTAAGTCTTCTCCCCGCGAACCGGTTGAGAATCTTGATTCTCTGCCCTGGCCTGCCTGGGATCTGTTCCCCGTAGAGAATTATGTAGCCAGTATGGATCACCGTCAGAAAAAAGTGCGTCACATGGAGGTTCTGGCCAGCAGGGGATGCCCATATAACTGTGTATACTGTTACCGTATATACGGAAGGAATGTTCGAAGACGGTCTCCTGAATCCATTATTGCAGAGCTTAAAGAACTTGTCAGGCGCTACGGCATTAGGTACACAGGTTTTCCGGACGATCTGTTCACCAGCAACAGGGAATTCGTCATGAAGACCTGCTCTCTTATCAAAAAAGAACTTCCCGGGCTGAAATGGTCGTGTCTTGGCAGGGTGAACACGGTAGATAGAGAAATGCTGGAAGCAATGAAAGATGCGGGGTGCGACTGGATTTCCTACGGCATTGAATCGGGAAGCGATGAAATGCTGACCCGCATGAAAAGGCGGGTCACTGCCCGGCAGTGCCTTGAGGCTGTTAAACTTACAGAATCTGTGGGAATCCATGCAGATGGAAGCTTTATCATCGGGATGTTCGGAGAAACACGGGATTCTGTGAAGAAAACAGTTGAGTTCTGCAGAAATGCAGATATTACTGCCCCGATGCTTTTTGTCACCCCGTATCCAGGTACGGCAATCTTCGATACCGCTGTTGAAAACGGGTTGATAGGGAATGTTGAAGAGTTCCTCTCGGGGATGAACGCTGCCGACAACCTCAGCGTAAATCTCACCGACTTTTCAGACAGTGAGCTTTTGGAACTGCGGGACTGGGCCCAGGGAACAATAGGGCGAAGCTATCTTTTCAAGAAACCATTTACCAGGATACCTGCTCTGTTCTGGAAGCACTACAAACTCAGGGGAATCAAAGGGCTTATGCACGACGTCAAGGCGTTTCTTGCATCAGTTTTCTCCAAAAACAGAAATCAAGCATGAACAGCAGGAATGTATGCAGCTCTCACAGATTCCTTGCACGTTTCATTCCCTGGGCGGTGCCCCTTATCCTGGCCGCTGTTGTTCTGCCGAGACTGCTCTGGTTTTCTTATCTTGAAGGAGAGCTGCCTCTTCCGGCAAGGGATCAGGCTCTCTACCTGCACACCGCAGGCCGTCTGCTGAACGGCGATGGCTTCTCGTTTTCCAGGGAACTAGGGCTTCTGAAAAATGTAAGAACCGACACCGGCAATGCCCAGAGGGTATGGGCAGACGATGCGGATTATGTATTCGGTCTTGCTCCGGTGGAAACTCCCACAGCTGTCATGGAGCCCGGCTACTCTGTGCTTCTTGCTCTTGTTTTTTCACTTTTCGGGGCTGTAAGCGGAGCTGTGTTTTCCCTGAATATGATTTTTGCCGTTGCCGGAGCATTTGCGGTGAAGAAACTGGTTACTGATGTATGGGGTGTGGAATCCGGTCTGATGGCGGCTTTATTGTGGGCTTTGTATCCCCCCTATGTTTACTACACAGCCTATGCAATGACCGAAACGATTCATTGTTCGCTTCTGATTGTATCAACGATGCTGGTTTTCTCGGCAGGCCGAGGGAAGGGAACCGGGTTTCTGGCGGGTGTATCAACCGGTGCTTTCTTCCTTATCAGATCTACTGCTGTTTTCATTCTTCCTCTGCAGATGTTGTACCTTGCCTGGAGAAGAAAGTGGAAAGCGCTTCTTTTTGCAGCTGCCGGCTTCGTAGTGGCGGTTTCACCATGGGTGATTCGCAATATTGTGTCAATGGGGGAGCCGGTGCTGATGCCCACAAAGGGGTCTCTTAATCTTTGGATGAGAAACAACCCGGAAGTACTGGCACTGGAGGGGATTTTCACACCTGCACACATCCCCGTGAACTCAATTGAGCTTCTGCAGTATCCGTCTACAGATTCAATACCGGGGGAACTCGCCAGAAGCAGAGCACTGGGTGCATCTGCAAGAGAATACATTTACCGGAATCCCCGCCTGATGGCGTGGCTTGCCGTGGAAAGAGCAGTTTCCTTTCTCGGCCCGGGGGGCAGCACATTGGGGGAAAGGGGGCAAATAGCAGGTCTGCTGTTCTATCCCCTGATTCTGTTTGGAACCATTGGACTCTGGAGGAACAGATCTCATCCTGAAAGTGCGTTTCTCTTTGCCCTGTTTGTTTTGTATCTTCTCATGCATGCTGCAGCCCATGGAGGTGTAAGATACAGACTTCCGGTCGATTCTGTTTTCCTCATTGGGACTGCGTTGGGAACCTGTTGCCTTTGGAGGAATTCGTGAACGGTTTCAGCCGTGTTCTTTTCGTCTTTCCTGAGACGAGGTATCCGTCAGGTCAACCGTCTCTTGGTATAGCAATGCTGTCAGCGGTTGCAAAGGAATGCGGTGCTTCCACCGCTCTGTGCGATATGTCATTTCAGAAAAAGCCTTTTTATCACCTTGAGAAAATGCTGAAAGAGTTCAAGCCCGATGCAGTTTCCATAACAGTTGTTACCCCCCAGATACGATCAACACTCACCTCCTGTGAAATAGTACGACTGCATGCGCCGGAGGCTTTTCTAATGGTCGGCGGTCCCCATGCAACTGTGCTTCCCGTGGAAACTCTGGAAACAACCGGAGCAGATCTGGTTTACGCCGGTGAGGGAGAAAGAGCATTCAGACTTCTTCTGAGCGGAACTGATCCTGCCGCTGTTCCCGGTGCATGTTTTATGAAAGACGGAAAAGCAGTGCTTGTTCCCGGCAGGCTTCTGGTTGAAGATCTCGATACGCTTCCCCTTCCCGACAGAGACATCTTCGATATGGAAAAGTACTTCGAAACATGGTACTCGATGGACAGAGTAGATCCCGCTCTGAGGGGAACCACTGTGATGGGCACAAGGGGGTGCCCTTATACATGCACATTCTGCCAGCCTACGCTCTCTGAGATTTTTGGAAAAAAGATGCGTATGCGTTCACCTGAATCGATTGTAAAGGAACTCCTTCATCTTGTGAACAAATATGCTGTCGATGCATTCATGTTTGAAGACTCTACTTTCATTATTGATCACGGGTGGGTCACGGAAATCTGTTCTCTTATGATTCAGAACGGCTTAAAATTGAAATGGTGCTGCAATGTGAGAGCCGATCTTCTTACAGAGGAGCTTCTCGATACTATGGTGAAAGCAGGTCTTACAAAGGTTAATATGGGAGTTGAATCGGCTTCCCAGAGGGTTCTGGACGATATCTACCGAAAGGGCATAACAGTAGAGGGAGTCAGCAGAGCACTGAGATTGTGCCATTCAAGAGGTCTTTTTGTTCAGGGTTACTTCATGCTGGGGGCGCCCGGAGAAACCATCGATGAGATGAAGAAGACCATCAGTTTTGCGGCCAGTGAACCATTCGACGATGCTCTTTTTGATATTACCACACCTTTTCCGCACACCGAGCTCTGGGAAATGTCGCGAGAATTGATTGAAGCCGAATATTCCGAGTTCGATTGTTTTCACAGGAGTGTATACAAGCTTGACGGCATTTCTCCGGAACAGATCGAGAAACTGAAGAAGAATGCATTCTGGAAATTTTATGCCCATCCCGCAAGAGTCTTGAGAACTATCCGAACAGTTCTTGGCCCCAGAAACTTCAGAAGAACCATGCTGAAGGTGAGGAGAGTATGAGAGAACTAACCGTTACAGTTGATGACGGAGGTCTGCACCCGGCAATAAATTCAGCGCTTCAGAAATGCATTGAATCCGGGAACGTTCAAAGGGTCAGTATTATGGCCACGGGCAGCAGCTATTCTGAAGCCAGTATGATCGGCATGATGGGTGGACTGAGAGTTGCGGCGCATCTCGATTGCTGTCAGGGTCCATTTCTGCTGGGAGAGAGTACTTTTCCTGAATCATTTGTAACCTGGCTTAAAGTGGCGGATTCGCTTGCAGAATCGGTAAGGAATGAATGGGCGGCTCAGGTGGAGAGCATTCTTTCCACTGGAGGCGTTGTTACAGCTCTTGACAGTCATCGCCATCTGCATCACATACCTGCCCTTCAGAAAGTCATCATTTCCCTGGCAAAGGAATATGGGATCAGAACCGTAAGATCCGCTGTTCTACCTGACAGGTACATGAGGTTTCCCTCAGGAATCAAGTTGAATTCTCTTGGCTGTGATTTGAGATCAAAGCTGATTTCCGAGGGGCTGGTCACAACAGACAGAATGCTTGGATTCGGCAAAGCCGGGAAAATTTCGAAAAAATACTTGAGCAGATTTACATCTCTTTGCAGTGAAGGAACGACTGAAATAGTAATGCATCCTGCAACAGAGCCGCTCTGGTCCTCTGGTCAGCCCGGAGAACTGGAACTCATTACCTCTGATTGGTTCGGTAACTGGTGCAGAGGAAAAAGCTAGAACTCTACATTCTTGCGCTTGCACTGCTGGCCCGGCTGGCAGTTCTCTGCCTTGCCTCCTCCGGGTTCTTCATTATTGGAGAGGGCAGGGTTCAGGAGAATCTTGCTTTGAACATTCTTTCCGGCAGAGGGTTCATGCTTTCCGAATCCATGTTTTACGACACAGATCCCAGGAGAGATGCTAATCTTGAGTTTTTCCGGGAAACAGGGGGATTTTACGGAGCATTGATCCCGGAGCAGCCCACGACTTTTCTTGTACCGGGTTATGCCCTGTTTGAAGCATTAATATTTTTGGTAACTTCACCTGGAAACCTTATGGCGGTTATCACGGTGCAGCTCCTGCTGGGAGTGCTTACCGTCTTTTTCGGATACAGACTTGCCTCGCGATTTTTGTCAGGCAGGTGGCTTGGTGCAGCTGGTATCTTTATGGCATTGGATCCTTTCGAGCTTTACTACCAGGCAATTCCGGCTACTCAGGCTCTTTTTTCACTTCTGTTCATTGCAGGTCTTCTTGTATCACTGAGATTCATGGAAAAGATTACAATAACGAGAGGCGTCTGGGCAGGTCTTGTATGGGGAGCGGCATTTCTGATTCGTCCTGCGGCAATTCCCATGGTTCTCTGGCTTGCTGTAATCGCTGCCCTGTCCAGAAAGTGTTCATTCAGAACTGCTCCTTCACTTCTTTTTTTGATTCTTTCTTTCGCTGTTCCGCTGACTCCCTGGGTGTTGCGCAACAGGAACACCATGGGTCATTATCAGCTTCTGCCCCTGCAGGGGGGGGTTCAGATGTGGGAATTCAACGGAAGAGTGTTTACAGATGCATTTCTTGAAGAGCAGGAAGGGGCAACGATTCTTTACGGGCCGGTGCGGCGGATGTGGATAGCCGGGCTCAACAGGGCAGAACTGGCTGAATTCCCATCATTTTCTACTGAATCGGAATTTGAAAGAGACAGTATTCTATTCCTCCGGCAAACGGCTTTTTTGAAAGCCAACCCGGGTGTTTTTCTTCATCTTTCAGCCTGCAGGTTCATTGAATTTTTCAAACCGTTTCCTTTGAATCGTTTTTCACCTGCGTATACTGTCATCGGCATGTTGTCGTTCTTCTGGGTGGGAGTATTCTTTTTTGCCGGGGTAATATTGCTTCTCTACAAAGGATGGACCGGCGTGTTTCTGGCCGGTGTCATATCGGGCTATGTTCTGATGCACGTTCTGACCGCTTCTGGAACACCCCACAGGGTTGCCCTTGATATCCCCCTCTTTATTGCCTCCCTGACGGCACTGAAGTTTTCGCTCGATAGGTTCATGACCGGAAAATCGTCCGGATGAAAACACTTGTTGTCAAAACGCATGCTTTTGGTGATTCGCTTCTGGCCACTCCGGCAGTGGGTGGTCTGGTTCGAAATGGAGACAGGGTGACCGTTCTTGCAGGTCCTTCCTCTTTACCTGTATGGGAAAGGTTTCCAGGGCTTGCCGGTGTTGTTCTGTCGCCTGTGCCCTGCTCGCTTCCGAAGCTTCTGAGGTGGTCTGCGTCGCACATGCAGAGAGACTTTGACCGGGTAATACACCTTGGAACATCACCCGGCGCAGTCAGGTGGCTTCGAGCTCTTACCGGTAAAAAGGTTTCAAGCGGAATATCGCACGGAAAGTGTTTTCGCTCCGAGCTGACTGCAGCAGCGGAGTATTGCAGAATTTCGGAAGTCGAGTGCATCGATCTGAAACCCGTTTTTCAAGTTTACCCGAATGAACGGGTTGCAGCAGAACTGCTTACAGGAGACAAACCCTATGTAGTACTCGCACCGGGTGGTGCCAGGAATGTAAGAGATTTCGTTCCGGAGAAAAGATGGCCCATGTCACGATGGAACGATGTTTCTCTTTATCTGCAGGGAAAGGGTTTTCAGGTATTTCTTGCCGGAGGGACCGCCGACAGAGAAGAGCTGTCAGTTATGTCCGGAGTTAATCTTGCCGGAAGGCTCACCTGGGGGGAAACCGCCGCCCTTTTGGAAGGTGCGTTCCTTTTTGCAGGAAACGACAGCGGACCCGCTCATCTTGCTGTTGCAGAGGGTACTAAAACCCTGGTACTTTTTGGTCCTACAGCTTCACATACTCTTTATGAAAGAGGCAGTATCGTGGCTGTTTCCGGAACTGCATCATGTTCACCATGTTATGCCAACAGCGTCTTTCCCGGTTGCAGCGGAGAAGGGAACTGTATGGCCACAATTTGCACAGAGAGTGTATTGAAAGCCCTTGAAGGGATGTTGTAAAGATGAAAGTAACTGCGCTGAATCCTCCATTTCTCGCCCACTTCAGTCGGGGTCAGCGAAGCCCTGCTGTGACCAGAAGCGGTACTCTTTACTATCCGATCTGGCTTTCTTATGCAGTAGGAGCCCTTGAGAGCGCCGGCCATGAAGTTCAGTTCATCGATTCGCCGGCAATGAATCTCGACTTTAATGAAACATATAAGCTGATAAAAGAATTCTCTCCCGATCTGATCATTGTGGAAACATCCACTCCTTCCATTATCAGCGATACCGAGACCGCAGATTTTCTGACGGATACAGGCGCAACTGTACTTATCCTCGGCACTCATCCGTCTGCACTCCCTGAGGAAACCGTGCGCCTCGGGAAAAGGTTTCAGGGTGCTATTCTGGGCGAGTATGAAATTCCTCTTCTTGAAACAGTCAATGCTCTGGAAAACGGGATTTCCCTTGAGGGCATTCCCGGCACCGCAATTAGAAACACAGACCGGAACAGCGTCACTGTAACACCTCCCGGGGGATACCTCGAGGACCTGGACTCTCTGCCTTTTGTAAGCTCGGTGTATGCGAGACACCTTCCGGTGACCAGATACAACAACCCCAATGCGCTTCACCCTCAGGTCATGATAATGGGCGGCAGAGGATGCCCCAACAGATGCAGTTTCTGCGTGTTCCCCCAGACCCTCACAGGCCGTTCATACCGCAGCCGATCAGTTTCCGGCGTTGTATCTGAAATGAAATGGATTGAAGCGAACATGCCTGAAGTGCAGGCGGTTTTTTTTGAGGATGACACCATAGCAGCAGACAAGGAAAGATTGCTGTTGCTTTCTGCCGAGATAATACGGGCGGGAGTGAAAATTTCCTGGACATGCAACATGAGGGCCTCTGCTGATTATGAAACACTGCTGCGATGTCGCGAAGCCGGGCTGAGGTCAGTTTGTGTAGGCTTCGAGAGTGGTTGTGACGAGATACTTGCTTCTATGCGGAAGGGGCTCGCCACAGGGGAAATGGTAAGATTTATGGGGCATGCCCGAAAAGCAGGTATCCTTGTTCATGGCTGCTTTCTGTTCGGGATTCCCGGAGAAACCAGAGATACAGCAGGGCGAACTCTTGATTTTGCCTTGAAACTCGATCCAGACACTGCCCAGTTTTACCCTCTGATGGTTTATCCCGGTACCGATGCGTATGCAGATGTCCAGAAAGCGGGGCTTCTTGTTGTTTCGAGCTGGAGAGACTGGCTGAAAGACGACGGCACCCATGCCTGTGTTGTCAAAACTCCCGACATGTCTCCCGATGACCTTGTTGAATTCTGTAATTACGCCAGGCGGAAATTTTACCTCAGACCCGGATACATCATGAAGAAGCTATGGCGAAGCCTGTTCGACAGGGGTGAAAGACACAGAACTCTACTTGCGTTCAAAACTTTCCGAAAATACATTCTGAACAGGAAACATGTCTGAAATAGCAGTTGTCGTTCCCTTCAGAGGTGAGTGGAGCAGCGTTGTTCCTACTCTCAGCGCTCTTTCTTCACAAACCATAAGGGAAAACCTGGAGATTATTCTGAGCATAGATGGTGAGGACTCTCCTCCAGCTGATGTAAAAAGCCTCGCTGATGCATGTGTGAACGGTAAACAGACCGGACCTGCAGCTGCAAGGAACAGAGGTTGGAAAAGCACCGGAGCACAGCTTGTTCTTTTTACCGACTCGGATTGCATTCCCCACCCTGACTGGGCAGCGAAAATGGCGGAAAAGCTGCGGGGTGAGTATCAGGCAGTGAAAGGCGTATATTCCTCCGGAGGCTCAAGGCTGATACAACGACTGGCTCAGGTGGAGTTCGCTGAACGGTATACGCTCATGTGCAAAGCAGGAACCATTCACCTGGCAGATACCTATTCTGCCGGTTTCAAGAGAGACTGGCTGGATAAACTGGGTGGTTTCGATGAAACGTTCTGTCTTCCTGAGCATGAGGACGTTGATCTTTCATGGAGACTTACCTCTGCAGGAGGCAGAATTGGCTTTGTGTCCGACGCCATGGTTCAGCACACACATCGTTCGAGCTGGGCGGCTTATTTCAGGATGAAGTACCGCCGCGGAAAATGGAGAATAATGCTTGTCAGGAAGTTTCCTGCAAGGGCTGTGAAAGATGGATACACTCCCCAGACTCTGAAGCTTCAGATGCTGCTTTCCGTGCCGGTATTGCTTTCTCTTTTTCTTCTGCCGGTGTTTCCGGTAATCACCATGCTGCTTGTCAGTCTGTATCTCATTCTTTGCATTCCACTTGTGCTGGCAGCCATTCGCACCGATCCCGGAACGCTGCCCGCTGTTCCGGCGTTCGCACTCTGGAGGGGAATTGCTCTGTTTTCAGGTTTTGTTCGAGGGGCTATGGAACGGTCAGAACAATGTTAGCTCCCATAAGAAGGCAACAAAGGGTTTTGATTCTTTTTCTGGTTTCAGCAGATCTGATAACCGTTCCGTTGTCTCTTCTTGCCACATGGTACATCAGAACCGAGTGGCTTACGGGAATTCTTCCCGGGTTTGTTCATGTTATCGGCACATATCTTGTAACTATTCCTGTGATAGGGCTGCTCTGGGTTGCTTCATGGTGGTCAACCGGCATGTATACCTATGGCGTTCAGCAAAGCGCTTTCTCCGGGCTCGCCAGACGCATCCGCGCCATTTTCTATCTTGCAGTATCTTTAATGGCAGCCAGTTACATTGTAAAAATGGACTATTCCCGTATGATACTTGTTGTTTTCCTGGTCGTTTCTCAACCAGTGAATATTGCTTTCAGGAGCATGTTCGGAGTGCTGGCCAGAAAAGTGGCTCCCTGCAAAGACTCACCGGCAACAATTGTGGTCGGCTCTGGTGAAATTGCCGAAAGGGTTATACATTCGCTGTGGAAATTTCCTGAACCCAGGCACAGGATAATCGGGGTGCTTACCGAGCAGCACATTCCCTCTGGTGAAGTGTGCGGAATAAAGGTTATAGGGAAACCCAGAGATCTGCCGCGGCTTGCAGAAAGCCTTGCCATAGATGAAGTCTTTTTCGCCAGCGGCTCAATGAGTCGAACAGAGATGCTCAGAATCGTTAATTCCGTTCAAAAAGAGGATACTGTTTTTATGCTGGTTACTGATCTTTTCGAGATAGCCAGTGGTGTAGGTGATTTGAACAGCCTATCGAGAATACCGGTTGTGGAAATCGGATCTTCCAGGCAGGGAACGTTTTACAGCCTCATAAAGCGAGTTATGGATATTGCCATTTCACTTATGCTCATTGTTCTTTTTGCCCCGCTGATGCTTAGCACATGGATACTGCTGGCCGTTACCCGCAAAGGCACTCCAATTTTCAAGCAGACCAGACGAGGAAGACACAGCAGGGAGTTCACCCTGTATAAATTCAGAACAATGAAACCGGAAACTGGCGAATACGAAGTGGCTCCTGCCGCTGAGAATGATCCAAGAGTTACCGGAATTGGTCGATTTCTAAGAAAGACAAGCCTTGATGAATTGCCTCAGCTGTTTAATGTTCTCAGAGGCCAGATGAGCATGGTCGGTCCACGACCCGAGATGGATTTTATAGCCAAAGAGTATAATGCTTGGCAGCGGCGAAGACTCGATGTCAAACCGGGAATAACCGGATTGTGGCAGATAATGGGCAGAAAAGACCTGCCCTTGCACGAGAACCTTGAATACGACTTCTACTACATGAGAAACCAGTCTCTAATGCTTGATATGGCTATTCTGGCCAGAACGGTGGTTACCGTTCTCAAAGGGAGGGGAGCATACTGACAGCTTTTTTAGGCCTACTGTCTCTTTGTGCAGTGTGGAACTTTTCAGGCCCGCAATGGACCGGGCTTGGGGTTTACCCTGCAGCATGGAGCAATGATCCAGTTTCGTGCATGGCAGCGCCTGCCGGCCTTGGAAGAATTGAATTTCCTCAGGTGTCCGCCACAGCTGGAATTACCGACAACGAACCCTCTGGATGCGTTGCAGCGGCCATGCCGCTGGGCTTGTCCGGTTTCAGTATCGGCGCAGGCGGCGGCTGGGATAAGAGCACAGCCACCGGAAACGGGCAGGTGTCCGGGTGTTATGTGGTAACCGGAGATCCCATAGGGTTTATGGAAGGTCTTTTCGGCCCAAGTATCACTGTCGGTGCCTCTGCCCGATACAGCTACTCTCGCAATACCTCTGACAAAGCTTTCGATGTAGACGGCGGGTTTCAATTCTCGCTGTTTCCGTCTATTGCTCTGGGTATGACATGCACAGATATCTTCAACGATGCAGTTTTCAGAACAGGAATCAGTCATGTTTTCAACAGAAGTCTTAAAATCCACGCAAGCTATGGCAATGAAACCTGGCAGTCCGGGGCAGAGCTTACCGTTTCAAAAGCTCTCTGTGTTTATTCCGGAACAGACGGTCATACCATGAATGCAGGTCTCACAATATCTGCAGCCGGTTGGAAATGCGGATACGGTGCTGAATTCCACGAGAACGCGATTGAGCACCGAATCGGGCTCACATGGAGGTCCTTGTGACAGCTCTAGTTATCGCTCTTTCACTTCTGGCGCAGCAGCCGGACCCATCCGAAGTGCAGGAAACTGCACCATTGTGGGGCGTTCTGTTCCATGCCTCTGGATCCGCCGATATCAGACATGGCATTGAAACCCTGAATGCAGACAGTCTTACGGTGTTTCCTCAAGCTTCTTACTCTGGGGAACTGGTTCGCGCAGGCGCCGTTGCATCAATCGACTATGCAACTGATACCACAGGTTTCAGCCTTCAACCGGTTAGCGCCGGAGTCTATTTAAGATGGCCCGGGTCCCCCTGGATTGCCGCAGGGATTTCCATGGGTGAGGTAGATCCTTTCCACCCGGGAATGAACACGCCTGTAAGGGAATGGAAAAGCTGCTCAATCGAAGATTCTACCGCGGTTTCTCTTGAAGCTGGAGGACTACTGGGATTTGACGGGGTATTCAGCCAGTTCGGAGATTCACTTTCCGTTTACGGGGTGAATTCACCGTGGCTCGGTTTCGGAACTGTGGGATGGAACAAACTGACCGGGAGCACATCGACATCTGAAACCGTCTCCGGTTTTCTTGACTTGAGAAAGGTCAGCCCCTGGTTTCTTTTTGCAGCGGAGAACTCGAAGTGGACTTACCTTACGGAAATCCGGGGTTTGAATGCCGTACGCAATCGTGCACTGACCGTTGAAGTTGTTCCCCGTCTGTACATCGGAGAAGATTCATCAACCGTGCAGATGCTCGGGTACCTTAGCGGTAACAATGTGTCTATAAGCGGTTCCCTGGGCATTCTTGTAGACATTGAAAACGATTCGGAGCTTTCTCTGTCTGCTGGAATGGAAATGCTTTCCAGGGCTGGTATTGCCTGGTCGGCTGAGGCGGAGCTTGCCAAACTTGATGAATTCAGAGCAAGGCTTGAGGGCGTAAGCAGAATGTCTCCCGCCGGGTTCGGCGGCTCCCTTGACTTGTATGAAGACAGTCTCAGAGTCACTGCTACTGCTCTATATTCTCCTGTTGCGGGAGTTTCAGCTGATCTGTCGGTAATGTCTGATCTCAGCACAGATTCTCCTGATCCCGGGTGTTTCCTTAGGGTTTTCGGAGCCCGGCAGAACTGTACTGCTGCTGTTATCGTGGAGTGGAAGGAAGGTTCCACTTCTCTCGGACTGGAGGTCTCTGCATGGTTAAACTGATTGCATTATCATTGCTCCTGTGTTCATGCGCTGTATTTGTTCCTGCAGAGAGAACCGGAACGGATCAAATGGTTCTGCACTATCCGTCAGCCGGCAGAGTTCAGTTGATCGGTGATTGGAACAGATGGGGAGGAATTGCCGGGGCAACCGGTCTTGTTGATCCATCCTGCGGAGTCATGGAAAACACAGGTGGATTCTGGACAGGTGCACCGCCCGCTGATCTGGAAAAAGGAAGATACAGATACGCCTTCCTTGTAAACGGGTCAGATTTTTTACCGGATCCTATGAACCCGGAAAGAACAACATTTTACGAGCATGAGGTTTCAGTTCTGATTGTTGACTGAAACTGCTTGAGGGGAGAGCAGATTGGCTGCAGTAAGTTTTGAAGCTGTCAGCAAGGTCTATGGCACCGATGTCAGGGCGCTGTCGGATTTTTCTCTTGATATTGAAGACGGTGAGTTCGTCGTACTTGTAGGCCCCAGCGGGTGCGGTAAATCAACTACTCTGCGCGTGATTGCCGGGCTTGAAGAACCCACATCCGGGCGGGTTTTCATCGACGGACACGACATAACAGAGGAGGAGCCTTCCAGAAGAGACATAGCGATGGTTTTCCAGAACTATGCGCTTTATCCCCACATGTCCGTGTACGACAATATGGCATTTTCTTTGAAAATGAGAAAAGCATCTGCTGAGAAAGTAAACCGCCTTGTGCTGGATGCTGCCGAAATCCTTGGCATTTCTGATTATCTCAAAAGAAAGCCAAAAGAGTTATCAGGTGGTCAGAGGCAGAGAGTGGCTCTGGGAAGAGCGATAGTACGCCAACCGAAGGTTTTTCTGTTCGACGAACCTCTTTCCAACCTTGATGCCAAACTGAGAGTTCAGATGAGAAACGAGCTGGCGCGACTGCATTCAAAGCTCCGGGCAACAATGATATACGTAACTCATGATCAGGCGGAAGCCATGACGCTGGGTGATAGAATCGTGGTACTGAAAGACGGCCTCACTCAGCAGGTTGCCCCTCCTCTGGAAGTGTATGACAACCCCTGCAACAGGTTTGTAGCAGGTTTCATCGGCAGCCCCTCCATGAACTTCTTCAGTGCTGAATCGTCTGCCGGAGAATTGTTTTCGCTGGATACTCGTTTTGGTAAAACTTCGGCACCCGATGGCCTTTATACCATGGGTGTCAGACCGGAAGACATTCATGCTGATACAGATGGTCCATTTTCGTGCTCAGTTGAAGTTGTGGAAACCCTGGGTAACGAGAAGGTGGTTATTGGCTCTGTCACTGGCGGGGAGCAACTCACTGCCAGATGCAGACCTGAACTTGATGTGCACCCCGGCAGTGTGTTGCGGTTTAGAATTGATACACTGAAAACTCACCTGTTTGCCAAAAGCTTTCCGGAGCTGAAAATATGATTCTTCTGACTGGAATGGTAATCGCACTGGTCGTGTCTCTGATTCTCACGCCCCTCCTGAGCAGACTCTCGGTCAAAACCGGCATGGTGGACAGAACAGTAAAAACCAGGCAGGGTGGCATACCCACTCTGGGTGGAGTAGCGATTTTTCTGGGGTTTGCCGTTTCTATCTCAGCAGGTCTTCTGATTTTTCCGGTTCTTCCCGGTGAAAGCATCGCCGACACTTCTCTTTCATGGCAGACCATCTGCGTGCTCATGCTGTCAGCAGGTTTTCTAATGGCCCTTACCGGGTTCATTGACGATAAATTTCAGCTTTCACCTTTCATGAAGCTGCTTCTTCATTCACTTGTTGCGGTGATAGCAGGTGTATTCTTCCTTCTGAAAGGGGCACAGATCAGGCTTTTTCTTGATGCCGGCAGCATTGCCTGGCTTGCAGCTCCCGTCACTCTTATATGGCTTCTTGGAATAACTAACTCCATCAACCTTCTTGACCACGCCGATGGAGTTACAGCCGGGGTTTCCGCAATTTCAGCTCTGTTCTTCGCAGCGCTCAATTATATGCACGGCAACCCTGCCGTGGCGTTCATAAGTGTTGCGCTTGCAGGAGCATCTCTTGGTTTTCTCTTCTTTAATTTTCCTCCCGCATCGACTTTCATGGGGGATTGCGGCTCAAATTTCCTTGGTTTCATGCTTGGTATTATCGCAGTTCTGGGAGTGTATACTCCAAAGGATTCAATTCCATACATTGCAGTTCTATCACCGCTTCTTATTCTGGCGGTTCCTCTTGTGGATACTGTCATGGTTCTTGTTTACAGAAGGAACCACGGAACACCGCTTTTTCAGGGAGACAAGAATCATCTTGCACACAGGCTGATGCGGATGGGTTATTCCAGCAAAACCACGGTAATCATGCTTTACATATTTTCTGTTATTCTTGGTACTCTTGCGCTGCTTCTCCCCACTCTTCGGGTATATCAGGCAGTTCTTGCGTTTGTGAATGCAATTGGTGTCATAAGCATATTCGCCATATTTATTGCTCATGGAGAGAGAGATACAGACAAATGACGAAAAATATATCAATGATGTTCACCGCATTACTGATCATTGTTATGCTTGGTGTTGTTTTTGGAGTTCTTACCGACAGCAGAAGCAGCATCCTTATCAAGGAAATATTCTATGTGGCCGGCGGCAGTATAGCCTCCATACTGGCAGCGGTGCTTCTTTTTGCGGGAAAACCCTGTTACAGAAGCAGAATTCCTTCTTTATCTTTCGTATCTGTTTCTGCAGTACTTCTGCTTACAGTAATCATGCATTTCGCCGGTATCGGTTCGGTTAACGGCGTTTTCACCTTTCTCATGCTTTTGTCTCTGGCTGCCCTTTCGGTTTCTTCGCTTCTGTTCGTAAGTGAAAAGCATTTCCGGGTTTTTACGCTTTGTCTGGTCGGGTCAAGCGCTCTTCTGTTCATCTATGCCATTATGCAATGGCAGGGAGTCAATCTTTTTCAATGGGATGCCGGTCTGATTAGAAGCGGCAGAAGCGCAGGCAGCCTGGGAAATCCCAATCTGCTCGGCGGGTTTTCCTCGGCCATGATTCCGCTGGGTGCTGCTTATCTTCTTTCTCTGAAGAAACCAGGCCCTGCGTTACGAATATCTTATGCAGCACTATATGTTGCTCTGGCAATTGCATCCATAGTTTCAAGCGGAACCAGAGGCAGTATCATCGGAGTTGTTGCCGGTTGTGGAGTCCTACTGGTGTGGCATGTGAAGTCTGCAGGAAAACCGCTGAAAACAACTCTGCCGGTAGTCTTCCTGTTCCTGGGAGCAGTTGGCGCAGTTACCCTTCCCATGGCTTCCAGAATGGCCGAATTGAGCCCGGATTCAGAGGAGCAGGGTACCATACAGGTAAGAAAACTGATATGGCAGGGAGCGTTTGCGGTTTTTACCGACAGTCCTTTTATCGGGCATGGTCCCGGGTCTTTTCAGATACTTTATCCGGAGCACAGGAATCCTTATTACAGCGTGCTTGGTGTGAGCCACAACACACTCCATGCGCACTGCGAGTATCTTGAAATTCTGGTTGATATCGGCTTGCTGGGGCTGATACTGTGGGGTGGATTCCTCTGGGGGCTGAAAAGCCGTCTTGGAAATGCTGGTCTTCTTCGTGCAGGTGCGTTTGCCGGAATCATGGCCATGCTTGCTGAAGGTTTCGTTTCTGTTCATCTCAGGTGGCCACCAACGGCGTGGCTTTTTGCCGTTCTGGTGACCATTTTTCTCTCTTCAAAAGCAGAATTGCTTAAATCGGGCATGCGGAGCAGACTGTCTGCAATTTGTTTTGCCGCCGTGGGCGTTGTTCTTGGTCTTAGTGTTTTCATACACTATCTGCCTTCCACCAGAGCTGCTGAACTCGTTTTCAGGGGTAAAGATGTATTCCTGACAAAAGCCGAAACAGCAATGAACTCCGCTTATTCTGCCGCCTCTCAGTGGGTAAACACAAGGGATGAAGCTTCATTGAACAGTGCGATGATATCGTGGCAGAATGCATCTACGTTTGCAGACAGCGCCGTTTTTTACTCAAGGCAGGCAACCGAGGTTTATCCCAGTGATATGGGAGCATGGTATGCTCTAGGCAGTGCTCATCTTACGCGTTACCTTGTCATGGATCCGGCTGTTCAGGCACTCTCCAGCGCAATAGAAGCCTCTGGTTACGTTTCAGGTTTTACCCGACAGCAGTTGACCGATGAGCTTCAGAGCGGCATGGCTGCATACCATACCCTTACAACCATGGCTCCCAATTATGCCGAGGTCCATAATAACCTGGCGCTTGGGTACTCGAATCTCGGCATGGTAAGGGAATCCATGGATGAGCTATACATGGCCTATCAACTTCATGGGCACAGAAGAAGCGATTATTTCAACCAGGTCTCATCGCTTCTTGCTATCTGTCCCGATTCCCGGTCTGGTGTTATTCTCTACTTTCACAACATGCTCACCTTATTCGACAAGGAAGCAACCGGAAACAAGCTTGAAAAGAATTTCAAAGAGTTAGCGGAAACCCTGTGGTTCATCTACTCCCTTCAGCCTGAAAACACCGATTCTCTCGAGAGGGTATTTCTGGAGCTCTGCAGTGAGACAATTCCGGAAGAACATCGTACGGCTGTTGCAGAAATCATTCGGAATGCAGAAAACAGTTCGCCCTTTGCTTCCTGGGAAAGCGGAGAGATTTTTCAATTGCCATACGATGAGGCACTGTATTGTTCTAAAAGGATGACAGATGCCGCAGCGTTCAAAGGCAGTGTGTTTCCTTCTATTCTGCCTGCCGATCCAGAGTTTTACCGCTATCCGTCAGAAATCCTGACTGGTTCCAACTGGAACAGCGGTTATTTCCTGCGAGTCATGGATATTTTTCTATTTCAGATACAAATAGACAGAAATCTTGATGACACCTTTTCTCTGTTCAACAGCAGAAGATTCAGTGCGGCAACAGATTCTCTCACTGCTGCAGAGGTTACAAAGGTCAGACTGGCTCTGGGAGGTAGCAGAGCATCGATGCGGGAGGGTCTTGCAATGCCCTGGATTGAGGGAAGTCTTCCTGCTACCATTTCCGACAGCCTTCACGCCATGATGGTTTCCGATTCTCTGAACACCGATTTGTACTGCATGGAACTCAGGATGACGTTTCTTCTTGTTACTTCCTACTGGTGGGATTACAACATATTTGTTTCCTCTCAGAATCAATACCTTCTTGAACGTATATTCTACTGCAGAGACAAGATCCGTGAACTGGAACCTGACTCATGGCAGAACATCGTCTCCGCAATACTGGGAGAGGAGATCGACAGAATCGCTCCTTTTACAAACCAGTCCTGTCCTCAAGTCGTGATGCTTCTCAGGGATGATCTGGTGGGCGGAGCCTCAAGAGCAATTGAGTAAATCAGGCACTTGATATAATTCCTGTTATCTTATAGATTAGCTGTACTTGTGCTGTCTCTGGCATGGGCGCCTCGCGCCCATTTTTGCTATACCGCTGAGTAAATATCAGCAGTAACGGAGGTTAACCTTTGGCCCATGACGATGTGCTGGAACATGTTGAGAAAATTGTCGACGAGTCAGGTCTGCTCCTGGTAGACATCAATCTTTTTCAGTCAGGAAGAAGAAAAGTTCTCCGGGTGCTTGCTGACAAACCGGGCAGAATCACGCTTGACGAATGTGCCAGTTTGTCCCGGACCATTGCTAACACCATAGACACTCTTGACCTCCTTGATGGAGCTTACACCCTTGAGGTCAGCTCTCCAGGCATCGGAAGGCAGCTCTCAACCGAGAACGACTGGATTCGCAGTGTTGGTAGAAATATAGAAATAAAAACTGAAACAGAAGAGTTTGAGAGTATTCTTACCGATTATAAAAATGATTTTCTCACCTTTGAAAATGGTAGAGTAATAGAACCGGGCTGCGTACTTGGCGCCCGGGAAGCAATTTGACGGGAGGGCCAATTGGCAGATTTTGAGAGAATTGACGCTCTTGCCAGCCTGGTGAGAGAAAAAGGAGTGAACAGAGAGATTCTTCTCAGAAGTCTCCATGCAGGTCTTGCCAAGGCATCTCTGCGGGAATACGGGGAAGAGCAGGACATCAAGGTGACCTGGGAACAGGGCACGGGCGACATACGCATGGATGCCATGAAAACTGTCGTGGAGAAACCTGCCCGAGGAAAGACTCACCTCGAGATAGATCTGAAAAAAGCCCGAAAACTTGATCCCGACTGTGAAATAGGCGGTCAGGTAGCCGTTCCCATAAGCATTACAGATTTTGGAAGAGCTGCTGTAAATGAATTCAGGGCCGAGTTTCTCCTGCTGGTTAAATCCGCAGAAAGGAATCAGGTCTGGAAAGAGTATTGCGACAGAATAGGAACAATTATTCCCAGGTGCAGGGTTCAGCAGGTATACAGAAACCGAATACTGGTTCAGGTCGCTGGTGTTGTTGAAGCCGTGGTTCCGGCAGACGAAAGAGCCCGCGGAGAGAGATATGACCAGGGCGATTCCATAACTCCAGTGCTGATTAAAGTTGAGAGACCGGAAAGCCTTGAGCCTCAGCTTGTTCTCAGCAGAGCAACCCCCGAGCTTGTAAAACGCCTCTTCGAAAGGGAAGCGCCTGAAATTGAAGAAGGAGTCGTTGGAATTAAGGCCATTGCCCGGGAAGCCGGAGTTCGCTCAAAAATAGCAGTGAGCAGCACAGACATGAGGATTGATGCAGTTGGGGCTTTTGTCGGGATGAAGGGCACCAGGGTTCAGTCGGTCATGAGGGAACTGAACGGTGAGCGTATCGACATTCTCCCCTGGACTCGAGACAGGCTTGTGCTTGCATCTCAAGCCCTTGCCCCTGCAACAGTTCTGAATATGGAGTCTGAACAGAGTTTCAACAGAGAAACCGGAGAGATGGAAGAGGTTCTCATTGCTGTGGTTCCAGATGATCAGCTGTCACTGGCCATCGGAAGGAACGGGCACAATGTAAGGCTTGCAGGACAGCTTGTAGGCCGAAGGATAGATCTGAAAACCCAGAGTCAGTGGGAAGAGGAAAACCGCTGGAAGAATATGCTCAGAGTCGATGTAAGCGAGCTTCCCAGCGTGAACGATAAGCTGGCAGAGAGACTCAGTCGAGCAGGATTTGACTCGGCGCAGATGATTCTTGACTCTGCAGAAGGTGATCTGCTTGATGTTCAAGGTGTTGGACCGGTCAAGCTGACACAGGTTCTCAAAGAGGCTGCTGATCTTGTGGATCAGAGGGTGCATAAAATAAAGATGGCTAAAAAACATGAAGAAGAGATTTCATCTGAGTCTGAGAATGAAGCAGAGGAAACCACTGAGAACGAAGAGTAAACGAGGCCTGGAAGAAGGTGATTTCCTTGACAGGAGACGATAAAGTAAAGAAGCATAGAGTGTACGAGCTGGCCCGGGAGCTTAATATCTCCAGTGAAGCACTGCTGAAGGTTCTGACCGAGCTTGAGATAGAAGCAAAAAGCCACATGAGCACTGTTAGCCAGGAAGATACGAAAAGGGTAGTCGAGCAGTTCGAGAAGCAGAAGGAAGAAGCCAAGACGCGCGCCACCAAGAAGCGCAAGCGCAGGCGTCGTAAGAAGAAGACTGTTGTATCTGCAGAGACGGTAAAGAACGTAAAGAAAACTCTGGCGAAGATTGATTCCGGTTCAATAAAGAACCGCAAGAGCAAGAAAACAAGATACCGTAAGGAAAAGCAGGAACGCCACGAACAGAGGTCATCTGCAGAAGAAGACCAGAGCATTCTCAAAGTCGCCGAGTTTACCAGCCCGGCAGAGCTTTCCCAGCAGATGGGTATCCCTGTTGCCTCCATCATTGCAACCTGCATGGGTCTTGGCGTTATGGCCACTGCGAACCGCAGGCTTGATGTTGATACAGTTTCGCTTATCGCTGAAGAACATGGCTTTACCGTAAGCGAAGTCAGTGAGTTCGGGGCAGAAGCCCTTGAAGAAGCCCGTGTGTCTTCAGGTGAGGGAATTCAAGAGGAAAGACCTCCGGTGGTGACTATCATGGGTCATGTTGATCACGGAAAAACTGCTCTTCTGGACAGGATCCGTTCAGCCAATGTTATATCTACAGAGTCCGGTGGAATAACACAGCACATCGGAGCCTATGTGGCGACGGTAAATGACGACAACCAGATTACCTTTATAGATACTCCTGGTCATGCGGCTTTTACTGCCATGCGAGCCCGGGGTGCCATGGTTACAGACATCGTGGTGCTTGTTGTGGCCTCAGACAGCAGAGTGATGCCTCAAACCCGGGAATCCATTGACCATGCCAGAGCGGCAGGGATTCCAATTATTGTAGCAATCACAAAAATGGATCTTCCCACAGCCAATCCCGATTTTATAAAGAAAGATCTTGCCAAGCATGAAGTTCTGGTGGAGGAATGGAGCGGAAATGTTCAGTGTGCTGAAGTCTCTGCAATTTCCGGGGTCGGAATTGAGGATCTTCTCGAGAAGATTCTTCTTCAGGCTGAGATGCTTGAGCTTACCTCCGTTCCAGAGAGACTGGCAAAAGGAACCGTGCTTGAAGGGCGCGTTGACCCTCGCAGGGGTGCAATCGTAAGCCTTCTTGTTCAGGATGGAACTCTCCGCGAGGGCGACTGCTTCGTCGCCGGCCAGTTTGCAGGCAGGGTAAGGGCTCTGTTTGACGAGAACGATGTGGAGATTGCTGAAGTACCTCCCGGTTATCCGGTGCAGGTTCTCGGATCACCTGAGGTGCCCGGTGCCGGAGATTCTTTCATAGCCGTAGAAAGCGAGCAGGAAGCCAGAAAGGTAGCGCTTCGCCGCCAGATTGTGGCACGTGAGAAGGTTCTTTACGCACGAAGGAAGGTTTCCCTGGAAGACTTCTGGTCAACAGCACCATCCGAGGAAAAAGTCCTCAATATCATTATCAAATCAGATGTTTCCGGTTCGTCTGAAGCAATTGTGGATTCACTCTCAAAGCTTCAGAACGACGAAGTAGGCATCAATGTGATACACAGCGGAGCTGGCGGTATCACCGAGAGTGATGTAGACCTTGCTGCTGCATCGAATGCCGTGATTATCGGATTCAAGGTTCGCCCCGATCAGCGGGCCCGCGAGAGGGCTATTGAAGAAGGCATTGACATCAGCACATACAATGTCATCTACGATATAGAAGACACTGTCAGAAAAGCTCTTGGTGGTATGCTCAAGCCAGAGGAAAAGGAAGTGTTCCTTGGTTCCGCAGAAGTCCGGGATACATTCAAGGTTCCCAAAATTGGGGTAATAGCCGGTTGTTATATCGTAGCAGGTAAAATAAAGAGGAACGCCGTGGCTCGTCTGGTGCGTAATGGCATCATACTTTGGGAGGGAGAAATATCCTCGCTGAAGCACTTCAAAGACGATAAACGGGAGATGGTGGCAGGATTCGAGTGCGGAATAGGATTTGCAAGGTTCAACGATATCAAAGTTGCCGACACAATTGAAAGCTTTGAGATTGTAAAGATAGCGAGAGAACTTTCGTGAATCCAAGGAAAACAGAGCAAATAGCCAACCGTATTCAGGTTCTCGTTTCAGAGATTCTCAGCCGTGAAGTTTCCGACCCCAGGCTGAGCACTCTGGTTATGAACCGGGTCGATCTTGCCCGGGACGGTTCTTATGCGAAAATATTTGTCTCATCATACATGCCCGAGGCTGATGGCGAAGACATAGAGAAAGCATTGAAAAGGGCAGCCGGATACATCCGCAAGCTTCTTGCCGGAAAGCTGGATCTTAGAATAGTACCCGAGCTGCGCTTTAAATGGGACAATTCGGTAAAGGAGGGCGAAGAGGTTCTCTCCGCCCTTCGTAAACTGAACATGGGAGAAGACTGACAGGTGAACGGAGCCGTTTACCTGCTGGACAAGGAACCGGGAATATCCTCCCGCCGGGCGGCGATGGCCGTTGCGAAAGCTAACGGGTTCAAAAAATACGGTCACTGTGGAACTCTCGATCCTGATGCAACAGGGCTGCTTGTGGTTGCTCTTGGAAGGGCAACCCGTCTTGCGGCGTACATATCCGGAGAAACGAAAAGGTATTCATTCCATCTTGTAACAGGTATTCTTACAGATACTCTCGATTTGACAGGTACTGTAATCAGGAATGCCGACAATTCGCATCTTGTAACGAAATCAGTTGTCGACCAGCTTTCGCGCTTTACAGGAACCTTTCTTCAGCAGGTTCCACTGTTCAGTGCTGTGAGAGTTCAGGGAAAAAGGGGTTACAAGCTTGCCCGTTCCGGCGAAACTCCAGATATGCCTGAAAGGCTCGTTACAGCCACAGACTGGGCTTCAGGAGAACTGCACGACGGTCGAATACCCCTTGAAGTAACAGTTTCAGCCGGTACTTATGTAAGATCGCTTGCACGGGACATCGGCGAGGCGATAGGTGTTCCTTCGGTTGCCGACTGCATAAGACGAACCCGTTCGGGTTCATTCTCTGTTAGCGAAGCATCGCAGTTGCCAAGCAGCGAAGGTTCTTTCCTGTCCATGGCCCAAGCCATGCGAGATTACACACAGGTGATCGCCGGAGAGAGGGAAGAACAGAGTATTCTTCATGGAATGCCAGTATCTTCCCATGTTAAAGGCATAGTATCAGTTCTGGACACCAGAGGAAATCTGATTGCCGTGGCTTTCGGGGATGGGGAATACCTGCAGCCGAAAGCGGTTCTGGCAGGGGGAGAGTAGCGGTGAGGTTCGCTGCTCTCGGAGCGTTTGATGGACTGCACAAAGGGCACATGAAAGTAATTGATGCTGCCGGTCCAAATGCAGGTATTGTGTTTTTTGAACCAATTCCCCGACAGGTTTTCGGAGGCCTTGCCTGGAAAAACAGGCTGACTACCCCGGCTGAGCGGTATGAGCTGTTGCGGGACAAGGGAATAAATAGTATTATTACACTTCCGTTCGATGGTCTTACAGCCGCAACTGAGCCTTCCGAATTTGGCAGATTACTAGCGGCTATTGGACTGTTTGACGGGTATGTAGTAGGGTACGACTTTCGATTCGGCAATGATGCTTCAGGCACTGCTGTCGCTTTGAAAGAAAGCCTTGATTTGTTCGGGCTCACCGTTACAGTGGTTGAACCCGAAGACATGATGGGTGTGCCGGTTAAAAGCGGAAGGATAAGAAGGATGCTGCTCGAGGGTGATCTGAGCGGCGCTGGAAGCCTTCTGGGCAGGGCCTACAGAGCAACCGGTGTTGTTTCCAGAGGCAGGGGATTCGGCAGAACTATTGGTTTTCCAACCTTGAATATCAGGGTTCCGGAATCCAAACTGCTGCCTCCCCGCGGAAGCTACGCGACCTTCGCCGGGATTGGTTGCAGATTCCATGAGGCCGTGTCGTTTGTGGTTCCTGAAAGGAACCTGATCGAAGTGCATGTGCCTTCTTTTAAAGGAGATGTCTACGGTGCGCAGGCATCGGTGGATTTCATTTCTTTTATTAGAAAGCCTGAGCAGTTCAAATCGGATGAATTGTTGAAAAAACAGATAAAAAACGATCTCGAAAGGTCAATGGAGGTTTTAAGAGAATGGCAGTAAGCAGTGAACGTAAGAAAGAGCTGGCAGTTCAGTTCGGAGGCAGCGAAGCGAATACCGGCAGATCCGAAGTGCAGATAGCGCTTCACACCGAAAGAATCAAGCAGCTCACTGAGCATGCCAGGTCAAACCCGAAAGACAATAATTTTCGCAGGGGTCTTCTGATGCTTGTGGGGCAGAGGCGTCGTCTTCTGAACTATCTTGAATCAAGAGATGTTGAAAGATACAGAACCGTTATCAAGGAACTGGGTCTCAGAAGGTAAGTAGCCCAAGAGAAGCAGCTCCATTCGTAAGGGTCTCCTGACGACGGTTTGGAGACATTAGTAAGTGAGAGACGTGAAGGAAAGTATGAAAACAATCGTTGAAGAGATGATAGCAGGAAGAAAACTGACAATCGAAACCGGACGTATGGCCAGACAGGCCCACGGAGCTGTTTACGTTCAATACGGGGATTCAGCCGTTCTGGTTGCTGCCTGCAGCGAACCGGCCGCAAGAGAAATGGACTTTTTCCCCCTTACAATAGAGTATCGCGAAAGAACCTATGCCGCTGGCAAGATTCCCGGTGGCTTCTTCAAAAGAGAAGGCAGACCCAGCGAGAAGGAAATTCTGACAGCCCGTCTCATCGACAGACCGGTCAGACCGCTTTTTCCTGACGGATTCAGAGACGAGACCCAGGTTTACTGCCTTGTTCTCAGCTCTGACGGAGAGAATGATCCCAACCTTCTGGGGCTTATCGGAGGCTCTGCCGCTCTGATGATCTCCGACATTCCCTGGGAAGGCCCGGTCAGCGCAATAAGAGTTGGGCGTGTCGATGGTGAGATAATTCTTAATCCCACCGTTGAACAAACAGTTGCAGGCGACCTTGAACTTGTTGTTGCCGTTAAGGGCAGGGAAGTGGTAATGCTTGAGGGGCACTGTGATGAACTGTCTGAAAGCATTATTGCCGAGGCAATTGCCCTTGCAACAGCAGAGGCTGCCAAAATTAACGGTCTTCAGGTCAAGCTTCAGAAAATTGTAGGCAAAGAGAAAAAGCAGGTTGTTACCCCCACAATGCCGGAAGGTGTTTACGAAGCTGTTTACTCAATTGTCTCCGACGAGCTTGCAGCAGTTTACGGCATGGGCAATAAAATCAACATGGCCCAGGCTTTAAAGAACTCCAGGGAACGTGCTTCCATTGATATCCCTGAGAAATTCGCAGTAGAGCCCGGTAACCCCGAATGGGCAGGCTATATCAGTGCATGCATAAGCAAATCAGAAAAAGATTATGTACGCTCAAGACTGCTCACCGATGGTGTCCGCTATGATGGCCGTCATCGCACGGAAGTGCGCGACATTTTCTGTGAAGTGGGAGTTCTTCCAAGAACTCACGGATCAGCTCTTTTCACAAGAGGGGAAACCCAGGCGCTCTGTGCTGCTACCCTTGGTGGAGACCGTGACGAGCAGAGGATAGATGATCTTCTTGGAGAGTACAAAAAGAATTTCATGCTCCACTACAATTTCCCCAGTTTCAGTGTGGGCGAGGTAAAACCGCCCAGAGGTCCCGGAAGACGCGAAATAGGTCATGGACACCTTGCGGAAACTGCCATACAGAGCATGATACCCGAAGAGTTCAATTACACGGTTCGCGTTGTTTCCGACATACTTGAATCAAACGGATCTTCCTCTCAGGCAACGGTATGCGGAGCCTCACTCTGCCTTATGGATGCCGGAGTGCCCATAAAGGGTAATGTTGCCGGTATCGCCCTCGGGCTGGTTACCGATGGAGCGAGATCCATCGTGCTATCCGACATCGCCGGAGTCGAGGATCACCTGGGAGATATGGATCTCAAGATCGCAGGAACGGTAAATGGTGTTAACGCTATCCAGATGGACCTCAAGGTCGAGGGTGTTTCTCAGGAACTGCTGATCGGAGCTTTCAATCAGGCCAAAGAGAACAGGCTTCACATTCTGGAAAAAATGAACAGCTGTATCTCCAAACCACGCGAAGAACTCAGTCAGTACGCTCCCCGTATTATCACCATACAGATAGACAAGGAAAAGATCGGCAAGCTGATCGGTCCCGGGGGCAAGAATATCAGGTTCGTAACCGAGGAGTCCGGTGCCGAGATCAACATAAACGATGACGGAACCGTAACAATCCTGACAAACGACGGAAGCAAAGCTCAGCATGCTCTTCAGCTTATCGATCAGTTCGTGGGAGTGCCCAAGATCGGCAAAGTTTACGATGGTGTTGTGGTCAGCATCCAGACATTCGGAGCCTTCGTTGAAATAATGCCGGGCACCGATGGGCTTGTTCACATCAGCAACATCAGCAACGACAGGGTAAGTGATGTTACTGAGGTTCTCAAGCGCGGTCAGAAAGTCAGAGTCAAGGTTAACAAGATAAGAGACGACGGAAAGATCGACCTCATTATGAAAGATGTTGATCAGGAGGGAATCTCGGAATAGTTCACTGATTACAGGGCGGTCTTTGGGCCGCCCTTTTTTTACAGATGGGAACCTGAGTGGCAAAAGTTCTTATAAAACACCTTCCGGGCTATGGTGATCTTCCCCTGCCTCAACCTGCAACTGCCTATTCTGCAGGAGTCGATCTGCGAGCTGCCGTGGAAGAGACGGTAATTATTCAGCCAGGAGACCGGATTCTTGTATCTGCCGGAATAAAAGTAGCGGTTCCCGCAGGCTTCGAATGGCAGATAAGACCCAGAAGCGGTCTGGCGCTGAAACACGGCATTACTGTTCTTAACTCGCCAGGTACGATAGATTCGGACTACAGAGGTTCAGTCGGCGTGATACTCATCAACCTGAGTGATGTGCCGTTCACCCTGAACCGGGGAGAGCGGATTGCTCAGGCCGTGCTTGTCAGGGTTGAACCGGTGGAGTTGGAAGTTGCCTGCGAATTGTCTGAAACCGATAGAGGAGAGGGCGGATTTGGCCACACGGGTGTTTAGGAACGCTGTTATCATTTCCTTCGCCGGGCTGATTGTTGCAGTATCGGCGTGTTCCTACAGTTTCCTCGGGTCTCTTCCGGGTGGAATCAAGTCGGTAAAAGTTGATCAGTTCAGAAGTTCAGTCACAGAATATGGTCTGGAACAGCAAATCACCGGTATTGTCGTGGAATCTATCGTTAGAGATGGCCGCCTTGCAATCGACAACAATGCTCCAGATACTCGGATATCGGGTTCTGTTACGTATTTCTTCCGAACAGCAGCAACTTATACCGGGTCGGAGGAAGTTCAGCAGTACAAACTTGAGATAAGAGTTTCGGTTTCCATGGAGAGTACCGCAGATAATGAATACATTCTGAGAGATGAGTCGATTTCCGAGTGGATTCTATACGACCCGTCCACAGAAACACTTGACTCGGCAAAAGAAAGGCTCATTATCAGGATATCAGACACAATCGTCCGCAGATGCCTTTCCGGTTGGTAGCTGTACCGACCGGCCGTAGAACAGGCTGAAGTTTGCAAGGAATTGGGGGAAACAAAAGGAATGCACAACGGAAAACAAGGTTGCCTGCTCTGGGTGGTTCTGTTCTGCCTGGTTATTCTGTGGGGCTGGAAATTACTTGACTTCTTTGTTCTGGGTCCTGCCACAATAAAGAAAGGCTTGAACGAAACTGTTGAGATGGTTGACAGAATCAACAACACTGCAGCAAAACAGGTGGAATTTCTCGCAAAATGGGCAGAATGGGAACGAAGCTGCGAAACCAGATTTTCCTTTACCGCTTTTCAGGGTGATTCATTTGTGGTGCAATGGGATGATACTCTCCATGTTCCTCTGTTTCCCTCCATCAAGCACACCTTCAGGCTTTCAAGGCTGCTCCGCTGATGAGTCTGTCAGAAGACTGGCGGCAGCGTCACAGCCCCAGGCAATCGGACAGCAGGGTTATCATCTACATCATTCTGCTTCTTCTTATACTCCTCATGATATCCAGGGCAGGAAATGTATCAAGGAAATTCACCGAACTTTTCTTTCCCCCTTCTGACTCATCTCTGGTTCATTCCACAAACGGCTCCGTCGGACAGGAATGAAATGAAAAGAAAAATATTCGATGCCCACTGTGATACACTTCTCAAAAACGCCGCTGCAGATGGCTTCAAGGAAGGTGATGAAGCACTGCACATCGATCTTATGCGGCTTCGTCAAACCGAAATTACAGATCAGGTTATGGCTGTGTGCATAGAACCGTATACAGGCAGAGAGAAAGAGATGTGGCACCGTGGCTTGAGCAACTACGAAGCCTTCAGAGGCGATCAGATCCCCAGGCTTCATTTTGCAGTTGAGGGATGTCTCGCACTTGCGCTGGGCTGGGAGCTTCCGTTTCATCCGCTGGTAGCAAGTCTGACCTGGAATGGGGATAACCCTTTTGCCGGCGGGATAGGTTCAGATATGGATCTTACGGAAGAGGGCAGGAAGCAGGCGGAAAGCTTCATCGCCGACGGCACAGCTGTGGATGTATCCCATTTGAATGACCGGTCACGAAAAAGCCTCATGAAACTGGGGTTTCCTGTCTGCGCTACCCATTGTAATGCAAGAAAACTTTGCAGTGGTCACAACAGAAATCTTCCCGATGAGGATCTTATTGAGATTTCAGCAAGAGGTGGTGTGATCGGTGTTACTTTCGTCCCGGACTTTCTGGATGACGACGGCTCAAAAGCCACTATAGAATCAATTGTCGACCACATAGAGTACATAGCAGAAAAAACATCAATTGACAGCGTCGGGTTCGGCAGCGATTTCGACGGTGTAAACAAACTTCCTGCAGGTATTGAGGGTGTGCAGAGCTGGGATGCCGTGATAAAGACTCTTGAGAGCCGCGGCTGGTCCGGTGCAGACATCGATAAGGCAGCAGGGAATAACTGGAGAAGATTCTTCGGAATAGAAAACTAACGGAGGTTTCAGGTTGAAGCTCTCTATCATGTTAATTGCAGTTATTGTCGCCGGCATGTCGGCACAAACCCCCCTTGAGTTTGCCATTGTGCGGGATCTTGTGGGAGGAACACCCCCGATCAGTGTTTTCAGCATAAAAACAAGAAGCATCGATGGTGAAAACACCCTTCAGATTGCAGCCAGAGCAGGTATACAGTTCAACTGCACCAGGCATGCGATGCTTACCGATACCATGACTGTTTCAGAAGTTCTTATAGAAGGTCAGATCTGCTATTCGGCTTCGATCACAAAACCGATTGTTGATCAATTCTTTTCCGTGATACGCGCCAACATGGCATCGCTTGGCAGCGGCGGAATCACTCAGCTTCAGATAGACCTGATTACCTCCGATGAGATGGGTTGGATTTCGGTAATGGTTCCTGTTTCCAGGATAGACAGCCTTCTTTCTCAGCAGATATCTCACATGGATTTCTGGGCAATAACACCTGTGCTTGAGGTGGAAGTCGGTACTATGGGTTTTCCGGTAACCAATGCGAGCCCTCTGCCTGAACTTCATGGAGCACCCGGAGTACTTTTCGCCGGCGAAAGCATTCAGCCGGAGCGCAGTGGAGCGTGGAAATCGCTTATTCTTCCAGGATGGGGCCAGATGTCCACAGGAAGGGGGATTCCGGCGATCAACATTCTTGCAGAGATAGGCGGGGTTGCTCTTCTGTTTGCAGATGATTATTCTGAGGTTGGTATCGGAGTGCTGGCTCTGAACCACCTGATAAGTTTTTCCGACCTCCTGTAAGGAAGGGAGAGGCATGAGATCATTAGGGGCCTTTCTGATTATCGCCGGTGGCGTGATGTGGGGAGTGGCTTTTTTCTATGGTCCGGATGCCGGCACCTGGGCGCTTGGTAAATGGGGAGTGTTTGCCATTGCTTTTGCCGGTGTTCTCAGGGTCACAGAATTCCTTGTTCCAAACAGGAAACCGCAGCCGAAACGCCATAAGGGTCCTGCCCGCAAGTGCCCAGTCTGTGGAAAACCTGCCACGGCCGGTTCTACTTTTTGCGGTTATCATTCCAGGTACGGCCCCGAGGACGACCGGCGCTGAACCGTAAAAAAACACCCGGAATACTGGCGGCGATTCTTGCAGCAAGCCTTGCTGCAGCAGTTCTCATTCGCATATTCAACTCTGTAAACTCAGTTGAGATTACCCGCACATTTCCTACCCTGGGTACATTTGCCACGGTGATCGTCAGAGCGCCCGAGAGCGATACCGGCTTTTTAATGCGAAAGGCTGACTCACTGCTTACTCATCTCGACACCCAGCTTGGCCGGTACAGCGATACCGGTCAGCTTCATGATCTTAACACGAATCATTTCATTTTAACCGACACAGAGCTTGGCAGGCTGATTCTTACTTCTGATTCTCTTGTGAACGCAACTGCAAACAGCTTTGATCCTTCTCTTGGTGCCCTTTCCATACTGTGGGGCTTCCCGGAGCCGTATGATGTGCCCGACAGTCAGTCTGTTGAGCTGGCCCTCCTGGCTGCCGGGTGGAGCGAAATGATCCGCATAGGTTCTGATACGATATTCACCCGGGAAAACACGGTGATGGATTTCGGAGCGATAGCCAAAGGACACGCAGTAGACCGAACATACGAACTGCTCAGGGAACTCGGTGCCAGTGAGTGTCTTGTGGAAGTGGGGGGGGAAGTGCGATGCGGAAGCTCCACAGGAAGAGTCTGGAACATTGGAATTCGCCATCCCCGTGAGGAAAGCCTGGCAGGCATTCTCGCCATTACAGGCGGGGCGGTGGCAACCAGTGGTGATTATGAGTGCTATTTCATCAAGGATGGAGTGAGGTACAGCCATCTTCTTGATTCACACACCGGATATCCTTCACATCAGGCCGCCAGTGCCACAGTCATAGCAGAAAACTGCGCCACTGCCGATGCCATGGCAACTGCAGCGGCAGTGGCCGGACCCGGCGGAGCAGCCATCTTTCCAGCCTGGACCTTCACCGGTATGCTGATCATCACAGCAGATAGCAGTGGTCACTGTGAAATGCACGAATTCGGAGATATTCCATGGGCCAGGTAACGGAAGGCGTAAAGAACACAGAACAGGAACAGTGCCTGATATGTCCCCATGCCTGCGTGTTTACGGCGAAGCATCCAGTAGGTATTTGCAGGGTAAGGGGTTTAAATAACCCCGGTTACGGAATGTGCACCGGCCTTGCGATTGATCCCATAGAGAAAAAGCCCCTGAGAAACTTCCGTCCGGGTTCAACTGTTCTTTCCACCGGACCAAACGGCTGCAATCTCTCCTGCCTGAACTGTCAGAACTGGCAGATAAGTCAGCAGGAGTCACAATCGGTTCAGTACATAAGCCCCGATGACCTTGCTCACATGGCGGTAACTGGAAGCGATGGCCTGGCATTCACATACACAGAACCAGTTCTATGGTATGAGTACATCATGGATACAGCTCCGCTTGTAAGAAAAAGCAAAGGGATTGTTGTGATGGTTTCCAACGGCTATGTGAACCCCGGTCCCCTGCAGGATCTTATTGGAGTTACCGATGCCTGGAACATTGACCTGAAGGCATGGAGTGACGAGTTTTACAGGGAAATCTGCGGCGGTGATCTGACAACAGTGAAGAACTCCATCCGTATTGTCGCTGAAAGCCGGTGTCACCTTGAGCTCACCTGGCTTCTGATTCCGGGCTTCAACGACAACCCCGACCTTATTACCGACGCAGCGAAGTGGATAAAAGCAACAGCGGGAGAGAGCACCCCTTTGCATGTATCACGCTATTTTCCCAGATACAGAATGACCATTCCCGCTACACCGGTTCCAGCCCTGCACAGTGCAGTCAATCTTTTCAGGGAGCACCTGACGAATGTCTATCCGGGGAATGTTTAAACCAGGTGACGCGGTTCTTCTGCTGATAATACTGGCTATAGCAGTATTCTGGAGCAGAAATTCAAATGATGTCAGTGAGGAGGAAGCAGTATCCCTGAGAATTGTCTCGGCCGCGGATGTCGACACCGTAAGCCTGTCAGCGGATACCTTGATAACCATGGAACATCTAACTGTGGAAATCAGAAATCGGAGAGCAGCTTTTATAAGCTCGGACTGTCCCACGCAGCAGTGCGTTCGAGCAGGCTTTATTGGAACACCTGGACAGATGTCAGCATGTATGCCGAACGGAATCTGGATTGAGATACTCGGTACTAAAAAGTTAACCGATGCTGTAAGTTATTGAGCGTTTAATTCCTTTTCACAGACCGGTGTTACTCATGCTGCGGCTTTATTTTTCGAATTATAGCTGTTGCCTGCTGCTGAACTTAAATCATCCTGAAGTTGGAGCACGGAGGCTGCAGGCAGAGTCTTACCGGTCATCTCCGGTGTCTTCTGTTATCTTGAATCTGCGATTGCCTATCATGAAGTATGGCGGGGGAAATGGCGGGAATGCCAGAGCTCGAACGGAATTGCTAAATGACTCTGAAGGGTATACCCGGTGAGAAAGCTCATGGCGAAAGTGAGTGACAGCCCTGGAGTTATCCTGCGCTCTTGTGAGCTTAAGAGCTTTTCCGCCTGCAAGATCGGGGAAGCAGCGAATGAACAGCTTTACTCCCTCAATCACCATGAGTTCATACAGATCCCTGCCTGTGGCTGAAGATGAAAGGGGAAAAACCGATTTCGCAAGGATAGAACCGGTATCTATCCCTGAATCGATAAGATGAATGGTCACCCCGAATTCGGTATCCCCGTTTCTGATTGCATGTATGTTCGGATGCGCTCCACGGTAAAGCTCTGAATCTGCCAGATGAAGATTCCAGCAGCCCAGCGGTGGAATTGAGTAAATGCTCACAGGAAGAATCCTGTTATAAAATGCCGTAAAAATAAGATCGGGTTTGAATTGTGCAATCTCACTCTCTGTTAGCTCTTCAATATTCAGTTCCCGTGGGGTTCTGTACCATTCTCCAGGTTTTTCATCAGGATTCACGATAAACCTGACATTTGCCTTCTGTTCAAGAAGGAATTCTGCTATAAGGTATCCGATGTCTTTACCGCACATGCAGAGAATTTTTGGCGAGAGAGCACTTTCAGTTTTCATAGAACTCCCTTACAGCATCGATCACAGTACAAACCTCTTCGTCTGTCAGATCAGGGTAAAGCGGCAGAGTCAGAATTCGCCGGAACACTTCTTCGGCAACAGGCAGAGAGGGCTGTGTGCCGTAGCATGGGTAAAGATGCAGCGGTTTGTAATGAACTCCGGTGCTTATTCCCCTGCTGCCAAGATATACATTAAGATCATCCCGGCGATCGGCTTTGATCTCGAATATGTGCCATGAAGATACCGACTCGGAGTCTTCCAGCGGAGGCATATCAAGCTGTTCCATATCTGAAAGACCAGCGCGGTAAAGCCGGGTAATCCGCCTCCTCCGGTTGTTTGCCTGTTCAAGCTTTTCAAGCTGCACCAGACCGATCGCTGCATGTATGTCATCCATGTGGGATTTTACACCAATCTCATCTATCGAATACTCCCACCAGTAGGGTTTGCCCAGCTGGGACCTGCTCCATGTTTCCCTGTCGATGCCCAGCCAGCGCAGTTTTATCGCCCGTCTCGCCATGCTGGGATCGTTCATCACGATGGCGCCGCCCTCGCCCATCGCAATGTTTTTTACAGCGTGAAAGCTGAAGCAGCCCATTATGCCCATGCTTCCTGCCGGCTGACCCCTGTACATTGATCCAGTTGCATGTGCGCAATCCTCAATCACCGGGATTTCTCCTGCAATTTCCAGAAGCTCATCCATTTTTACAGGCCATCCACCGTAATGAACAGGAATAATTGCCCGGGTTCTGCTGGAAATTTTGCGCTGAACATCATCGATATCAATGTTAAGCGTCTCTCTGTTCACATCGGCAAAAACAGGAACAGCCCCGCAGTTAACCACACAATGAGCTCCTGAAACGAAAGTAACTGTAGGTATAATAACCTCATGGCCTTCGCCAAGCCCGAGAAGTTTCAATGCCATGTCAAGAGCTGCTGTTCCGGAGTTCAGTCCGACGCAGTGGTCAACCCGGCAGAACGAAGCAAACGCCTTTTCAAATTCAGCGGTTTTCGGACCAAGACCCACCCAGCCTGATTTCAGAACCCCGGCAACCGCCTCAAGCTCCCTGTTGTCGTAGGATGGTTTGAATACCTGAATCATGCTGGCCTTTCCCCTTGGCTCCACAGTAACCGGATGGCTTCACGGCAGTATTTTTCAGTAAATCTGATGTCGGATGCAGCCAGTTTTGCCGAAAGCTTCCCTATGAGCATTCGATGAAGTTGCAGAATCGTCATCAGTAATTTGTAGGAAGCAACATCTGCCCGTGTGCCGTGCGTTTCCAGGAACATAAGTTTTCCTGGTATGTGCTGAAGATAAACACTGCTTCCGTAAAGCTGGCTGGAGGATGCTCCCTCAAGGTGTATCACTTCAGCTGAAGGTTCAAACCAAACCTTCCAGCCGGATTTTCGGAGGCGAAACTGAAGGTCTGTTTCTTCATGAAAGAATAGAAATTCTTCTTTGAATCCTCCTGATTCATTGAATGCCTTTACCCTTATAGCCATCATGGCTCCAACCAGCCAGTCTGTGTATGCCCCTTCGCTGTGAGCAGAGTGTTTGGCTGTCAGTTTTCGAAGCAGCGGTGTGTTTTCCAAAAGCAATTTTCCAGGGAAAGGGAAATCCCGCCTTGAAGGCTGAAGGGAGCCGTCGGGCCAGAGAAGTTTCGGACCGGCAAAGGCGACCTCAGGCCTGGATTCAAGTGAAACGAGAAGGTTCTGCAGACAGCCGGGCAGCAGTACTGTATCGGTGTTCACAATAACCACATAGGGTGATGTCGCGCCAGAAATTATTCTGTTCGCGGCTTTGCCAAAACCAATATTCTCCATGTTTCGGTAAACATCGACGATGCCTGACTGATGGTATTTCTCCTCGATAAGATCAGCGGAAGAGTCATTGGAACCGTTGTCGAAAACCAGCAGTGTTGTGCCGGTTTCTCTAAGTTGAGGAAGAATGGAATCTATCATTGCAGTGATGAATTCCCGGCCATTCCAGTTAATTGCAGCAACTTGTGCTCTTTGACAGGTCATGTTTTTCCTGACGTTCTGTCTCTCTGACCGCTGAACCCCTTCAGAACCAGACCGGCGCTTTTTGCACCCGAAACAGGATCATGGACCATGTCGAGCAGCCACTTTCTTATGTTGTCGGTGCTTGTTACCTTTCTGAAACTCCGGTATTTCTCTATTTTGTGTTTCCAGTGAACAACATCCTCAAGACCCAGATAGGGAAGACGCATGTTCATTACCTCATGAGCCCTGTTTCTGGAAGGATCAAGGAGTTCCGGGTTGCTGTCGGAGATCAGATAACCTTCCTTTTCGGCCCATTCATGAATCTCCCTGCCGGGTATGGCTGTTGAGAAGTAAACAACTATGTCATCCGGTTTAAGTTTTTTCAGCAGGGAGTAGGTTGCTTCCAGGTCTTCTTCGTGCTCCATGGGGCAGCCTATCATGAGCATTGCAGTGGCTTCAATCCCGAACTTGTGACTCCACTTGAATGCATCAACCGCCTGCTCAACAGTTGTTCCCTTTCTGTAGAAGTCGAGTATGCGCTGGCTTCCGCTTTCCACTCCGTAGGAAATACAGTGACATCCGCTTTCAGCCATAACCTGAAGCTTCTTTTCAGTTACTGTGTCAACCCTGGTTGCACAGTGCCATTTCAACTTGAGGTTCTTCTCCCTAAGGCAGTCTCTGAATCTTTCGAACCAATCAGTGGGGTGGAGGGTGATTGTATCATCCTTGAAAAAAACCGGAAGAGTACTCGTGTTTCGCAGCCGCGCCAGTTCTGCAAGTTCGGAAACAACATTCTCCGCACTTCTGAAGCGTATGCCGCCCCCAAAAATTCTGTCGGTGCTTGGTTTGCAGTAAAGACAGTTGAAGGGGCATCCACGTGAGGTAATTACACCGAATTCGTGCATTCCGTTTTTCAGATAAGAGTTATAGTCAACAACATCCCTTGCGGGAAATGGAAGAGTGTCGAGGTTATTCTGAACAGGTCTCCTGGGATTGACAACAACATTGCCCTGTGAATTTCTGTAAACAAGATTGCTTACAGTGTATGGATCAGTTCCTTTTGATATTGAACCGGCAAGCTCAACAATGGATTCTTCCGCTTCACCGATAAGTGCATAATCAAATGGTGCTGCTTTCATGGTGTGCTCCGGGAAAATGCTGGGATAGGCTCCTCCGGCAAGAAGGTATGCCTCAGGGTTGACTCTTCTCAGGTGTTCCGCAACAGTTGCAGCACTTCCAAGGGTTGCTGCAGCAGAAACAGATACACCTATCAGATCGGCATCTCTGGCCTGATCATCAAGTTCATCAAGAGAGGTGCAGAAGGAGTAATCCAGATAGCTGACCAGGTGCCCCGCATTCCGCAGGGAACTGACAAGCTGCAGAAGCCCCAGAGGCTCTGCCAGGCCGTTGTACTCAATCCAGTTCCATCTGGGGTAAACAAGAGCAACCCTGCAGCCCATTTTTCACCCTTTCCCTGTGTTAATTGCAGGAAAAATATACACTAACACCGCAAACGCACCATGCCTTGCTTTTTGTTTATGAGCTGTATATTTTTGCATAGAAAGGGGGAATTCACATGACAAAGGGCAATTGTTTCAGGATAGTACTGTTATTATCTGTGTCTGCAGTTTTTTCAGCCCCCTCCATGGCAGAATCCAACTGGTACTGGCAGCATCCTTATCCCACCGGTTGTACAGTGAACTGCGTTCAATTCATAGACAATAACAATGGGTGGATTGCAACCGGCTGGTCCTCTAATAATTATGGTGAACTGTATGGAACAGCAGACGGCGGAAGCACATGGACAAGACTGTGCGAAACTAGCGACGCTCTTCATAGAGTGTTTTTCCTGAACACCAGCGAAGGATGGGCCTGCGGAGAGGATGGAATCCTGCTTCACACCACTGACGGCGGCAGTAACTGGAGTTACACCTACCCCGGCGGAACATCAACAGATCTTTTCTCAATTGAGTTTGTCGACAGCAGCTACGGTACACTGGTTGGAGCCAGCGGTAAAATCTATCGCACCATGAACGGGGGATCTTCATGGAGCCTTCAGGGCAGCGGTATTGCAAACTCAATCTACGATGTCTCTTTTGTCAGCCCCACCACCGGCTGGGCGACAGGCGCACCAGGCTGGGTTCTTAATACAGTCACCGCAGGTGCGTTCTGGCAGGGGCAGTATACCGGAGTACCAGCCAAGGGTATTCACTTTCTGGATGAATCCCGTGGCTTTGCTGCAGGCGGCAGTTACATCGCTGGCACAGATGACGGTGGCATCAGTTGGTCCGGTGTCTGTCAGGTAGGTGGAGCAGATTTCACAGATATTGATTTCAACGGTAACCTGGGCGCGGCATCGGGAATGCTGGGTGTTGCAGTAACAGAGAATGAAGCCATTAGCTGGGAATATGAGTTTATGCCTGAACACCCGCTCTGGCCAACAGAACCGAGTCTCCAGAGTGTTTCTGTACCCTCCGACTCAAGAGTCATCGCTGCCGGTGAATACGGGATAATCTACTCCCGCGATTCATCAGGCGACTGGAACCAGCTTTCAACCAACGAAACCAACGTGACTATTAACAGCATTACCCACTTCGATGCATATCACACATGGGCGTGCGGGGAAAATGGCGTGATAATGAGGTCATCCAATGGAGGTCAGAGCTGGAGCAGCCAGGCAGTAAACACAGATTGCTCTCTCCGGGACATCTGCTTTCCAACAGCTTTAACAGGATACTGTGTTGGATACTCTTCCAGTGAAGGGGTTATTCTGAAAACCGTTGATAGCGGCTCAAACTGGATAGACATCACACCTGTCACCCCTTCTGTTACAGATCTTCAGTCTGTTGATTTCATGAATGAAAACTGCGGAGTGGCCGTTGGGCTGACCGGCGATATCGTTTATACAACAGACGGTGGAACCACCTGGGCAGAAAAAACGGGTTTTGGAAGCACAGCACTGAACAGAGTACGTTTCAGCGATACCGACAGAGGTTGGGCGGTGGGCGCAGGCGGGAAGATCATCTGTTTTGATTTCAGCAGTGATTCCTGGTCTCAGCAGACCAGTGCGATGAACGGAGCTTTCTACGGTTTGTTCCCTCTGAATTCCGATACTGTGTGGGCTGTTGGCCAATCTGGTACTATTGCCAGAACTCAAAATGCCGGAGGCTGGTGGCAGATTCTTTCAACCACCGGTGGCACCTTCGGCGATGTCTGGTTTGCCGAGAATGGTCTTGACGGGTATTTGTCGGGTCTCAACGGAGGGTATTTTTCAGTAACATCGAATGGAGGATGGACTGTTAGTCATTCTGCAGCGGGCTCACCGGAAAATTTACTGTCTGATATCTCATTCATCGATGTTAACAATGGCTGGGGATGCGGCTCGTATGGAACGATACTCCGGTATGGGGATGAAACAACAGGAATTGCCAATTTCAATCATGCTGTAGAGATTGATGCCGGTGCTCGGATAACCGCAAGCCCGAATCCGTTTACCACCTCTGCGAGTGTGTCATTTGATCTCCCCGGAGCCTGCAATGCTGTTCTATGTCTTTATGATCTCACAGGCAGGGAGGTTCAGACTCTTCATTCCGGCAGTCTTTCCCGGGGGGAGCACAGTTTTACGGTTGACGGAGCGGATCTTGCTCCGGGAATCTACTTCCTCAGGCTTACTGCCGGCGGAGTTACCGAAACAAGATCAGTGATCAGGATACCCTGACACTGCCGAAGAGTTTTTTAGAAAAACTGCCGGTGGCCATCATCTGGATAATGGCCCTGGCAGTTCCTTCTGTAATCATCCCCGCAAGTTACAACTCCACATTGATCAAGCTTCTTCTATTCACAGTGTGTGCCGGGCTGCTTCTTGTTGTTCTCGGGCTTAAAGTTATCAGAGGTTTTCCTCTGCACTGGAGTCAGTTCTTTCCTCTGGTTCTGCTTGCTCCGGCAATAACACTTCTTCACCGGTATGCTCCTTCAAACCCGGGTGTTGAAAGAATTCTTCTAGTGTGTTCGGCAACCGGCATTTTTATAAGCATAAGAGCCTTTTGCCTGGATAAGAGAAAAATTCTGATTCCTGTTATCATAGGCGGAATTCTGGCCATTATCCTCTCCATAATTCTGCCTTCTTCATCAGAGAGAACTGCAGGTTTGTTCAGCAATGCCAACCTTCTTGGCAGTTTTGCCGCAGGTTTGCTTCCAGTGGGCGCTGCTTTTCTTTTCGGTAGAAGTTTGAAAAGACACGTTCTGCTTGTCCTGTTTCTTGTTCCAGCTTTTACAGCGATTTACATGAGTGGAACCCGAAGCAGTGTTCTTGCCATTGTTGCAGCAATTCCGGTGGTATTCATCATACGCTGGAAACCAGGGCTATTGTGGCTGCTATACGGTTTCTTCCTGCTTGCGGTGGCTGTGGTGGTGGCCATGCCCGGGCTTCCGGTTCCTGAATTCGGAGGAACAGCCGGAGTGAGGCAGGTTATATGGGAGGGCTCTTCGCAGATGTTCATGGAGAAGCCTGTTCTTGGATGGGGAAATGGTTCGTTCCAGTCGGTGTTTCCTGTTTTCCGAGCCTCTGATTTTGCTTCCCGATGTGTATCATCCAATACTGTTCATGCCCACAGCGAACCTCTTGAGATTCTTGCTGAAAACGGTATTGCCGGGTTCGCTGTGTGGTCAGTTCTCATTTTTCTTCTTCTGAAAAAAGCAACGCAAAGACGGGAAAATGGCCTGATGGAGTGGGGCATAATAACAGGAGTTGTTGTACTGCTTCTGGAAAGTCTTGCCTCGGTGGCATTAAGATGGACCACATCGGTATATCTTCTTGCTATGCTGTTGTCTCTGCTTCCTGCTGAAAACAACAGATGTAAGATAAACCTTCCACGGTGGACAGCAGTGCTGCCCCTGACAGCCGGTTTTCTGCTTCTTCTACCGGGGGCGTTTTCAGCGTACAGAATGACAAGGGCATCAATCTGTTTGAATTCTGCTCTTGAAACACTTGCAAGAGGCGGAAATGCTGAAGAAATCCGTAAACACTGCAGGGAATCCATCGTTTTTAACTCGTGGGAACTGGGCAGCTGGTACACACTGGGCAACACTTACGGCTTAGAAGCAGTGCTGGCAACATATCCCGGTGCTGCCGCTGATCTGACAAGGCAGCAGCTTGCAGCTTACGATTCCCTCTCTGCGAGGGCTCCAGACTTTGCCTTGATGAGGGTCAATAGAATCACTGCCTTTCTTAAACTGGGAATGTTCGACAGGGCAATGGATGACATCCTTTATACCTGCACTCACCGAGAAGAGATGAGGGATTTCTGTTTTAGCACCGGAAGCAGAATAGCACCTTTTTCTTCTTCCAGCAGATCATTCGAGTTGATGAATCTGTTGTATTCCGATGTACTGGTATCAAATATCCGGAGCAGTTCCGTTGACAGCATCGCCTCCAGAAGAATCGATCTTATGAAACTAAGCATCCTCACCAATTTTGCTCTTGCAGAAATACATTCACCGGGCTCAGTGGGACGGATGATGCAAAGCACAGATTCGATACTGGGTGAGTGCACTGATTCACTCAGAACCGGAATGCTTTCGTCAATTGAAAGGGAACTTGCAGTTGCCGAAGAAGGCTATCAGCTTTTTCAGCGCCACAGAAGCGGTGACTATGAAGGCGTCGAAGACCAGTGTCTCCGGGTTGTCGCCGGGGGGGAAACCTATGGCACATACCACAGGGCCGTGCTATGCCTGAATGCCGCACACCTTGGAAATCCTGAGTACCTGGAAATGGCCGCGGATTACTCAAGTCTTCTGGCCAACCAGTGCAGGGAATTGACGCCTTATTATCCCGGTGCAGGTGAAATCCTTCTGGCTGCTGCAGAGCTGTCTGCATGCGTCGGAGGCCCGGAGCATCAGTCAAGAGTTCACACATATCTTGGCTATGCTTTGATTATTGACGCCTTTGGCGAAGGCGTAGCCAATTGCATGGCAGACTGTTATGAAAACCAGCCTCCGCTGGAAACACTTGACTTCTGGGTAGCCAACGGGGGGCCCCGGTCTTCTGTGGCCCGTTTTTCAGCAGAAAGCCTTCTTATACCAATGGGGCAGACAGCGAAAATTCTTCAGGTTTCTGGTACTGAGTCTCCCGAGTTCAAGGCATCGATCTGTTTTCTCCTTGGAAGCACTGCAATCACCAGCCCGTATGCAGATTCAGATTTCATCTACGCTCAAACCCTGTTGGAGCTTGATGGTCAGGAAGATGCTCTGGGAGAAATTTACGGGGAAGATGAAGCCGAAAGAGTTATTAACCGTATAATGAACAGCGAGATAGAGTATCTGGAAACAGTCCAGTATGACGCTGCGTCTGCCTCGGCAGCCCGGCGCATAAAGTCAGCCTTCGGGGAAGAAGATATGCAGAGGTGATTGCATTCCTATCCCTAAGGCAAAAGCTTTCTTAACTTTATGGCTGTTTCCCGTAATATCTTGTTTCGTGAAGAAAAATCAGCTGCGCTTTTACCTTCTGTCTCCCTTAGAATTGTGTCACTGCACCCTATCCGGTTCATCAGTTCTGAAAACCCTTCAGGAATAGACTCTGACTCCTTCTGCGCGAGTTTTTCAAGAGCCTCGCTGCGAGCAAGGCAGCCTGCTCTGACCAGGCCAGCATACAGGAATTCAAGCTTGCTGAAACCTGCAACCCGCTTGAACAGAAAGCTGGAGATGGATGTGGCAAGGCAGTCGTATCTGATGTCAGAAATTTCTTTTTCAAATCCAAGTTCTTTTTTCAGAACTTTATGAATATCGGGAACGCTCCATCTGATGTAATCCGGCAGATTAAAATACTTGACCTTGAACATCCTTTTCCAGCTTGGGAAAAAGAAATCCCACTCAAGCTCCGCTCTGGTAAAGCGGTTCTTCATGATGTTCCAGAACCTCACCCGATCCATATTCGCAAACTCCTTCGGAGCCGCTTCGGTCATTTCACTGAATCCTCCGGCGATGAGTCTGATACCGTGAATATCGGCAGTTCTGAAAATTGCAGTGGGAATCAGCACCACACAGGCATTGCAGAATTCACCCGTTCTTTGCATAGCATGGGAGTAAACCTTTCGCAGCAGTTCTTTTGAGGGGCTGTAGGTGTAAAGGCCGACTCCAAGCTTTCCGGCACAGTCACGGATGAATTCCTGAGCGCCCTTTTCCGCGAAACCGTTATCTACATTGAAGGCCAGCGGATTCATTCCGTATTTGTTCTTAAGAAGCCAGAGAGTATAGGTTGAATCCTTTCCACCGCTGAAGGGAACCAGACAATCGTATTTGCCTTTCCCTCTGTATCTGTTCAGCATTCGCCGAAGCTCCAGCTCTTTACTGTTCCAGTCAATGTCAGAATACCTGGCATCAAACTCCCGGCAAACACGGCATGCCCCATTGTGGTCAAAGTCTACTTGAGGATAATTTGAAGGAAGAATGCACCGCGTGCATCTTAACACATCGGTAGGAACCAAACAGAACCTCCCTGTAGACAAACCTGAGACAAAAAAGCATTCGAAGATACTATACCTGCGAAAAGGGTAAAGAAAAATAGGCTTTCAATCTTCACTCTCTGAGGTAAGAAGAGGTTATGAGTTTCCGGAATGCGAATTCCAATTCCACAATAGTGTGATAAAAGAGCAACCCATGTGAATTATCATATGAGTGATTTAATCACAAGCCAATATTATAAAACAGGACATAAAACGATAATAAATTAGCACTATGACTTGACAATGACGACCTGTTTCAGTCTAATACTAACAGTACTGATGTGTGGTTACAGCAGGAACGCAGAATCGTGTTGTACAGCTGCCCTGCACTTCAGTGCTGGATTGGACATTTATGGACAAGACATTGAAATATCATCTGAAGACCACTCCCGGAGATATCCTCACTATTGCGAAAGACAGAGTATCCGGTTTCCCCGGAATCAGCCTTTCAGGCGATAATGATGCAGGGTGTTTCAGGGGAAGGGGTTTTGACGGAAACTATCGAATGAAACCTGTTCGGAATGGTGCGGATCTAACCCTCACTTTTTCAAAAAAACCTCCGGTTCCCTGGTTCATTGTAAAAAGGTACTTTGACTCTCAAGCAGAGAAATGGTAGGCATTCAATGAGACAAACAGTTGTTTCAGAGGAAAAAGCGAAAAAGATAATCGGTGACGGGGCGCAAAAGATTACAGAGGAAGACGTCGCTTGTGCAATAAGCAGAGAAGAAGATATCAAGAGCAGGTGCCATGGCCCTCTCGGGCGTTTTCTCGGTGATGTGAGAACAATAATCGCAATGCTGAAAGATTACTGGAACAAAAGCTACAGAGAGCTGCCTTGGTGGACAATTGCCGCAGCCACAACCGCTCTTCTGTATGTGCTTAATCCCATGGACATCGTTCCCGACTTTATCCCCGTGATTGGTCTTCTGGATGATGCAGCGGTGGTTTCAGCCTGTGTGTTCCTTCTGGAAAGAGATCTTTCCCGATACAGAAGCTGGAAAAAGGAAACTTCCGGGGAAGACACGGAACAATAGCCGGGGCATTGCACTTCGAACATTCCGCATTTTTACAGGAACCGGTCTGTGCTGCCTTATGAGCATGATTGTCTGTATTCTTTCACCAAATGAATCAGGGCATTTTCCTTAGATGGGCTTATCAGCTTCGTAACATAGCTTAAACACTTGTTTCAAGTTGTTTCCGCTGGGAAAAGAAAAGGCATGTTTACTGAAAGCATTGCATTGCATGAGTGTTCTACAGGTATTGTTCGGGCAGGCTCAAAAGCCTTATAGAAGAGGCAGGAAACGAATGAACACCAAAGAGATACAACAGCGGGAAGCCGATAGAGAGAAGGTCATATCTGATGTTCTCCACCAGTATGTCAGCCTTAACGGCTGCCCGTGCAGCTGGCCCCAGTTCGTTTTCTGGGCAGGCAAAGACCAGGGCCCGGGCTGGCAGGACAATACGCAGAACAGCCTTGTTAAATCTGCTCTTAAGCTTGCCTGCTTTGCCAAATCACCGCCGAAAAATCCCCAATACGCCCTGGAAGCTGATGTAACCTGCACCAGTTGCGGTGCCCAGTGGAAACATTTCTCGGTTGAGTGGAGAATGCTGGCTTTTCAAGAAAGGCTTGTTCGAACAGATGGGCATGATGCCGACAGCAGTATGTATCAGGGAATCATCGGCGAAGGTGTTTTTGCAACGGCAGGACATGAGCCGGAAGAAGGCACACGTGTGCTTTCGCTGGATGGGTGGGTTTTGTTCATGAAAAATGCCCCTTTCAGCAC